>ENA-ORXI01002626-ORXI01002626.1-sediment-metagenome-genome-assembly--contig:-NODE-2626-length-12768-cov-3.287290_pt1 | contig 12768 bp, 16 predicted proteins | sample MGYA00237861_ERZ511468 | MGnify/ENA primary metagenome ERZ511468 (study PRJEB26299, sample SAMN06266213) | sediment metagenome | isolation source: Hudson Canyon methane seep mesocosm | place... | reverse complement strand
GTTCCAATAAACTACCATCTTGATCGATTAATTTTATTTCGTCCGGATCCAAATTTGACACAGCAGAAGATATAAAGTTTTTTATACCATCAATTTGTTTTTGTGTTAAAAAAACACCTGGTTTTATGGTTAACACTGCAGATGCGGTTGTTTTAATTTTTCTTTGCGTAAAAATAGTATCTTTGGGAATCGCTATTTTTACAGAAGCTCTTAATACCCCAGATAAAGATTCCAAAGATCTTGAGAGTTCACCCTCCAAAGCCCGTAAATATTTAACTTTATTTTCAAAGTTTGTTGTACCTAACGATGACTTTTCAAAAATTTCCCAACCGGTGTGTTGACTCGTAGAAGCCTCTGAAGTTACAAGTTTAATTTTTGCTATATTTATAAAATCTTTATTGGTTTTAAGGGTCAAATTATTACCGCTTCCAATAATACTGAAAGGCACCCCTGCAGCTTCTAGCTCAGTGCTTGCTTGTAAAACTTGATTTTTTGTTAAATTTGAAGCAATGGTATAATTTAATTTTTCACCCTGCGCTTTTAAATTAGAGTAAACCAAAAGACCAATCAACAGTACGAATAAAAGTGAAAATCCCCCAATTATTACAGCTCTTTGTGCCGTGTTTAAATTATTTACAAACTTAAAAAGTTGATCCATTTATATTATTATCCTGATTAATTTTTTGCTGATGATTCAATAACGCTTTTAAACAAACGAGAATCTTTTTTTATTGCAGCAGCCAAAGCTTGAGCATGAGTACCATTTTTAGCTTGTTCACTCATTTGTTTATCTAAACTTACATTATTGCCGTCATTTTGTTCTGCTAAGTTTTGAACTTCTATTAGTTTTGTTTTAGAATTACTACTGGTTGATATATCTTGTTGTATAGAAATATGATTAAAGTGTGTTGTTTTTAATTGCAAGTCTGATTTTGATTGTGCCATTTTTAGTTCATTTTCAAATACCAATTCTTTAGTTTTATAATTGGGAGTATTGATATTGGCAATATTACTCGAAATGACGTTTTGTTTTTGAGCAGTAAAACTTAAGTTATTAAATAATAAGTTCGATACATTACTGGCTTGCATTTTTAATACCTTTATTGTCTACCAAGTTTTTCCACAAGAGATTTACTGACTTCACCTATGGCTTGAATGGCTTTTTGAGATTGCTCAAATTTTCTGTGGGCATCTATTAATGAAACCATTGTATGAACAGAATTGACATTTGATTTTTCAACTGCCCCTTGAAGAACATAATCTTCATTATCTAATATGGTTTCAACTTCATTTTCATTTCTGATTCTGTAGTTATTATTCCCTATTTTGTCTATATTTGTATAAGATGTTTTCACAACACCTACCAATGTTTCGAAACCCTCTTCTGCATCAATAGGTTCATTATCAGCACCCAAAACTTGATGCCCTACGCTGTTGACAATATTGTTGTTTAAAACATGAAAAGAACCATCCCTTGTTAAAAGAACTTCTCCATTTTCATTTCTGACTTTAAAAAATGTATCTGGATTATTTAAAGCAAAATCCAAATTATTTGATGTTGGTGTAATCATACCTTGTTCGCTGCTGGTATATTTTGTGTCAAGTTTTGGAACAGTATTTAACACCGTACTGATTTTGGTAGGTTGAAAGTTTTCTTTTTCTGCTCTTTGTAAGTAGTAATTAAATGAGCCTTCACTCAGGCCTTCTTGTTTATAACCATTTGTATTTGCATTTGCTAAGTTATTTGAAATCATATCAACACGATTGATTTGATTGATCATTCCTGCAGCTAATGGGTAAGTACCTTGGTTCATTTAATACTCCTTATAAACTTTTTCTACTTGGCAAATTCAGCAATAAGAGCGTCTAAATCTGCTTCATCCACTAAGTCATTATTAGAATCACCATGAATATGTTTTGCAGTTGCTACGTCATGGTAACCTGTCTCATCTTCAAATAAATTATTTAAATAAGTTGACAGTTTTTTAATAACAGCCATTACTCGTTCAATTTTTTGTCTGTTAATATCATGAAACTGCATTAATTCCATGGCTTGAAACAGTTGTGTATTTTCATTATCAACTCTTGTAGCTATATCTTTAGGTGCTTGTTGCATCGACTTAGCTAATTCTAAATTTGCACTAAAAGCGGCCACATTCGGAAATTTCTTACATAAAGTTTCTAATAAAACAACCTGTTTTGTAACAAACCCATCCAACTCTTTCGTATTTTTTTGAATAACATTATTTTCATCAAGTATAAAACTCAATACATCAAATATTTTTGACGCCTGTTCTTCACTGTCGTTTGCTACTTGGCTTAATTGATTTACTACCTTGTGCTCTTTTTCAACACGATGAGGAAAATTACCTTGATCGATTTGTTTGTCTGTCCAGGTTCTTCCAATAGCTTCATCAGCCGCTTCATCAGCAGAAGCACTAGGACTTTCAGGTGTTTTTTCTACTGGTGCACTTTTTACAGGTTCTTCTTTGACAGGTTCAACTTCAGTTATACCATCAATATCTGCCAGAATATCATCAATGTTTTCTTCATCTACATCAGAAGAAGTATCATCTGAATCTTCTTCAAAATTATTTAAAATATCATCCAAACTCTCATCAGCTGCTGTTTCCATCACAGGTTCAGGAGCAACTTCTTCAACTTGGGGAGCATCATCTGATGGAATGTCTGTTTGTGCTATCAAAGCCGCTATGTCATCTTCTGACATAGTGTTATTTTCTTCTTCTTTAACTTCTTCAATTGCAGCTGGAACATCTTCTTCCTCGACTTCTGAGGAATCATCATCTTGAATATCCAATCCACTCATCAATGCTTCAATTTCTTCTTGACTCATACTCATAACAAACCCTTTTATTTATACACTAGCGAATGTAAATTATCTTTTTAATACTCCGTCAAGCTTCTCTTTTAGTACTTCAGCGCTGAAAGGTTTTACAATATAATTATTTACTCCAGCTTTTAATGCTGTGACAACCTCGCCTTTTCCACCTTCTGTTGTAATCATGATAATAGGGGTCTTTTGATGGTTCCCCTCTGCTCTGACTTTTTTAACCAATTCTAACCCATTCATGTTAGGCATGTTCCAGTCAGTTAATATAATATCGTATTGAGTTTCAACCAGTTGCTTCCAAGCTTTAAGACCATCTTCGGCTTCATCAAAGTCATCTCTGGAAAAACCTAGCTGCATTACAACATTACCAATAATTCTTCTCATAGTGGAGCTATCATCAACAATAAGAATTTTCATACTCAACCTTTAAATATATAAATTTTCATACATTATATTTAATTTGTTTTAAATTTACACTTAATGTCAAAAAAAAATTATCTTTGGCAAATAAAATTAAATAATTATAATAATGATGCTTATGATAGGATATATTTAATCTAACTTTAAAAGTTCTTTAAATATAATCTAAATGACATGCGTCTTATTGATATGTCGAAAGGTTTATTATGATTAGAGGTTTATATACAGCAGCTACTGGTATGGCAGCACAACAGCATCAATTGGATGTAACATCAAATAATATTGCAAATGTAAATACGACTTCATTCAAAAAAGACAGATCTGAATTTCAAGATTTAATGTATGAATCTCTTAATTTTTCTGCTGGTAGCACCTCTGAATCAACACGTAACCCAACAGGTATTGATGTGGGATTGGGAGTGAGAATTTCGGGTATTCAAAAAGATTTTCTACAAGGGAACTTAAAAGAAACTGGAAATAACTTTGATATCTCTATTCAAGGAAAAGGTTTTTTCAAAATCACCTTACCAAGTGGGGATGAGGCATTTACACGTAATGGTGCTTTTAAACTCAATGGGGACGGGGCTTTAGTAAATGGTTCAGGATATCTGCTTGATCCAGAAATCATTATCCCTGACAATCTTACAGATATTTCGATTGCACAAGATGGTACAGTAACAGGTCTTGACCCACAAACAGGAGCAACGGAAGCCCTTGGGCAAATTACTCTCAGTGATTTTATTAATCCTTCAGGACTTAGACCTTTTGGAGCATCTTTATACCAAGAAACAGAAACATCAGGTACTGCAATTGAAGGAGCTCCTACAACAGCAGCTTTTGGAAGCCTAAATCAAGGGATGATTGAATCATCAAATGTAAAACTTGTAAATGAAATGGTGGAGCTTATTACTGCTCAAAGAGCCTATGAGTCAAATTCTAAAGCAATTTCAACTGCAGATGAAATGTTGGATATTGTAAACAGATTAAAAAGATAATAAATAGTATATTATGAATTTAGAAGAATTAAAAAAAATAAGAAAAGAAAATTTTATTGCTCATAAAAAAAAGAAGAAAGCATATTATCTAAAAAAGAAGTTTGAAAAAAAAGCCAAAGAGAGCAAATCAGTTGCCATCGATTATGAAAAAGAATTAAGTGGTGACAATTTCTTTTCTAAAATAAAAGAAATTGCAAGAATACAAAAAGAACATGTAGACACTAGAAAAGACAGAATTATTGCAAAACTCGCAGAATACAAATCTAAAAAACAAGAATACTACAAAGAGCACAGAGAAAAAAGACTTGAATATGACAAAGCCTACAGGGATGCCAAAAAAGAAGAACTAAAAGATTACAGAAAAAAATACTACGAAGAAAATAAAGATAAAATCCTTCAAAAACAAAAAGAAGCAAGAAAAGCAAAGAGTTCTGATGGTAAATGATGAAGATGAATTGAACGAATCCATTGAGGGACTTGAACTCGATACTGATGATCAAAGTGATTTGGACGAGAATGAAGAAGCAACACAAGAAGAAAACAATCAAGATGATACGCAAGACAAAACATCTGAAGAAGGTTTTGAGGACGACAGTTCTGTTAGTGTGCAAAAAAAGCAAACCAATGTAAAAAAAATAGCAATCATTGCTGGTGCCGTTTTATTATCATTGATTGTCATAACGGCAGGACTCTACTTTTTTGGAGTATTTGACTCTGAACCAGATCCCGTGGAATCTGAAAAAAAAGAGATGGCAAAAGAACAAGACCCTAATACTCAAATGCCAGCAATCCCTCAAAAACCAAAATACAAATTTAAAGTTAAAGACATTGACAAAAGAAGATTAAACAGAAAACTTACAATTCTGACTAAACATGAAATCATTTTGGACAATCAAACAGACAAAAAACAAAAAGAGATAAATACATCATCTCGTAATCAAAAAATGCAAGAAGAGATTGAAGAGAAAATACAAGAGTCAAAATTAAAAGCAGAAAACTCGATTGAAAACAAGATTAAGGCAGAGGCTGAAAAAAAACTCGCAGTTCAAAAGAAAATTGAAGAACAGTCAACAAAACAGGACATTAATCCAGTCAAAGAAAAAATAACTCCAAAAGAGACTCAGTCTAAACAAGAAGAGCCCATACAAGAAGAGACAAAAGAAGAAAATATCGAACCAATACTTGAAGAACCAGAAGCAAAAGAAAACAATGAGTCAAGTGTTACTGAAAACAATGATACACAGAAGAATGAAACCACTGCTAAATTGCAAACTGTATACGAAGAAATTATTACGGATAACCAAGCCGCAATTGAAGATAACGACAGAACAATGCAGACAATTATTCCTGGAAATGATTTGATTGAAGAAGATAAAGAAGAAAAAGAGATGATTGAGCAAGAAGAGGTGTTCATAGATAACAGTCAAGAAGAAATGACAAATGGTATGGAAGATGAGGAAACAAAACAAAAAAACTTTTTAAAGTTTGCACAAATTGCTACCATTAAGAAAAATCTCTATTTATCTTTTTTACATCAACTCAAAGAGATTGATAAACGTATTTCAGTCTGCAGAAGTGATGCAAATCATATTCAAATCTTTGTAGGTCCCTTTATGGATGATGTTGAGAGAAAGAGTACCTTAAATAGAATCAATCAACACATCGTTAAAGATGCATTTGCAATTGATTTTACACAAGAAGAATTTGATAAAAGATGTAATTTTTAGATAGTGTCGCTAGTAGTATTGCTAAATATTCAGCTTAGCTGATTTCTAATATTTCAAGATATATTGTTTAAGAATTCAGCCTAACTGATTTCTAATATTTCAAGATATATTGTTTAAGAATTCAGCTTAACTGTTTTCTAATATTTCAAAACAATCAGCAACACATATAGTTTTATTATTTATATCAACACTTTGAATGTACCGATCTATATACGGGATTAAAAAGTTATTTGGAAGATTTTGACTAACCAACTCACTATGAGTAGTTACTTCTAAATAATCACTAAGAGGGTATCTGTGGATATCTTTTACAACACCCAACTCTTTAGACTCTTCTACTATTTTGCATCCAATAATATCAAACCAAAAAAATTCTTTTTCGCTTAAACTGCACGTTTGTCTGGTTTGTTCTAGCGTAGAAAATAAAAACTGATTGACCAGTTTTTTGGCATCTTCAATGCTGTCTACACCTTCAAATTTAATGGAACCATTCTTTTGATTGTACTGTTCGATGACGAGCGTTTTGTTTTTATTCGTAGCAAAGCTGCTACCAACTTTAAATTGTTCAGGAAAGTCAGACTCAATGTAGACTTTGATAAGTCCATTGAGTCCTACTGTTTTACCTAATTTCGCAGTGAATACTTTATTATCCATATTTTATTTATCCAATACTGTATGATTAATTAGTCTGGTTTTGACTATTTTGCAATAACTTGAATTTTGTAAGAAACGCCGTCTTTTGCTTTACAACCATTTGCCATTGTTTTAATAGCATTGATCATATTACCATTTTTACCAATAAGTTTTCCGATATCAGAACTGTTGGCATTGATAATAATTTCAGCAAAAGTCTCATCAATTACATTTTTTGTAACGATGATTTCTTCAGGTTTACTCACGATTAGCTTTGCATATTTTTCTATGAAATTGGTAATCATTTTTCTATTCTATGATTATTTTGAAGCAGCTAATTTAGCAACTTTTTCACTTGGTTTAGCACCAACACTTAACCAATAATCGTATCTTTCTTGATCAATTTTAAGAACTTTTGGTTCAGATACTGGGTTAAAGTAACCAATTGATTCAATCCATCCACTGTCTCTTCTTTTTCTGCTGTCTGTTACAACGATTCTATAAAATGGTTTCTTGTTTCTACCCATTCTTGTTAATCTAATTACTGTCATGTTATTCCTTTTGTTTTATACTTTTCATTTGATAGTATTGAATTCTAAACTCTATTAAGTTTACAACTCAACACTATTGGTTTTACTTTTACTTATCTTGGTAGATTTGGCACTCCGCCTGGTCCACCAGCACCTTGCATTTGAGACATCATATTTTGAAGTCCTTTCATGCCACCCTTGCTTGACAATTTTTTAGCCATTTTTGCTGCATTTTTAAATTGTTTCAAGATTTTGTTAACTTGTGGTTCACTTAAACCTGAACCAGAAGCTATTCTTTTCTTTCTGCTCAAATTTAAAAGGTCCGGATTTTCTCTCTCTTTGGGTGTCATAGAAGAGATCAGGGCTTTGATTCTTTTAATCTCACCAGAGTTTTCTAAATCCATGTCCTTAAGAGGTCCAGCCATAGCAGATAGCCCTGGAATCATACCAATAATTGATTTCATGGATCCCAGTTTCTTCATCATGTTTAATTGTTCTAAAAAGTCGTTAAAGTTAAATTGACCTTTTTTAATCTTTCTTGTTACTTCTTTGGCTTTTTTCTCATCGATTACAGCAGCAGTTTTTTCGGCTAACCCTTCGATATCTCCCGCACCTAAAAGTCTTCCAACAATTCTATCTGGAATAAAAACTTCAAGATCAGGCATTTTCTCACCCGTACCAATAAATCTTAAAGGAACTCCAACTTGGTGTGAAATTGAGAGAGCCACTCCACCTTTTGTATCCCCGTCATATTTAGATAAAACAACCCCATCTATTCCAATTTTTTCTTTAAACGTTGTAGCTGTTCTTGTAGCATCGTGACCCGTTAATGAATCTGCCACATAAAAAATCTCATCAGGAGATACAGATTTTTTAATATTATGAAGTTCACCCATGAGTTCATCATCAATAGCAAGACGACCTGCTGTATCTATTAAAAGTACATCATAATGTCCTGTGGTTGCTTTTTCTTTTGCTTTTTTAGCTATTTGTACAGGGTCTTTTTCATTGTCGTCAAAGTAGATGTCAACTTCAACTTGAGCTGCAATTTGTTTCAACTGCTCAACTGCAGCTAACCGTTGTAAATCCGCAGCTGCAACGAGTACTTTTTTATTTCTAAGTTTTAAATAGTTTGCCAGTTTACCCGTAGTTGTAGTCTTACCACTACCTTGTAGTCCTGTCATTAATATTGTCGTAGGAGGTTTATTGGAGTAAACGAAACCTTGGTTTCCATTTGTTGTTAAAATAGATGTTAATTCATTTTGTAATGCTCTTAAAAATGATTCTTGACCAATACCTGCTTCTTTGGTTTTTAGCTCAACAGCAGCAATAAGTTCTTTTGTCGTTTTGTGGTGAACATCAGCTTTAAGTAAAGATTTTCTTAATTCAGTGGTGGCTTTTTTTAAAGAAGCACCATCATCTTTAAATCTAATTTTGTTAACAGCACTTTTTATTGAACCCGTTAATACATCAAACAACTTAATTCTCCTATATTTAAATATTGAGGGGATTTTACAAAAATTACGCTTTATTTAAGTTTAAATCATGATGTAAAAATTAAGTTTTTTTTAATTTTATTTTTTATGAGAAGTTCGAATTTAAGGGATTTAGATAGATAGTAAACTTAATTTTATTTTAAAGCGGTCAATTTAGAACTAAATGAATAGTTCTAAATTTATAAATTACAGTCCAAAAATGTTAAATTCTCTGGGTTCTTTTGCTTCAAACTCATAATCCAATATTTTTGTTTTTTTAGAGTGCAATAAAACTCTTTGAACATTGGGTGAGAGTTTTCCATAAATCGCATCACCAATGATGGGTAATCCAACAGAATTTAAATGAACTCGTATTTGGTGCGTTCGTCCCGTATCAATAACAACTTTTATTTTCGATTTATTACCTTCAATAAACATCGGGTAAACAGTTGTTTTTGCACTTTTACCTTTTTTCTTGTCTATCTTACTTTTTGCTACACCTTTGTTTTTTATGGTTAAAATTGGTGAGTCAATTTCAATTTCATCAATGACTTTACCCTCAACAACAGCAGTATATTCTTTATAAACTCTGTTATTTTTAAACTCCCTAATTGCTTTTGTTTGGAACTCTTCGTTTTTAGCAAAAAGCATCACCCCACTTGTTTCTTTGTCAAGTCTGTTTAAAAGCATGTAATTTGGGAATTTTCTAGATATTTCATCTGCTGTTAAAAAAGCAGGTTTATTGACTGCTAATATATCATTGTCTTGAAATATAACTTTGATATCCGCCACATCTTTTATCGTAAAATTTGTTCTCTCACTGATTTCTCCTCTGGCGATCATGACTTTTTTTCCGCCAACTCGTACCAGACCCTTGTCTATTAACTCTTTAGCTTTAGAGTTAGAAATATTTTCTTGTAAAGCCAATAACTTGTATGCTTTATCTGTTCCCATTTGATGCCCTTTTTATTTCATTTAATATTGGTTCCACACTACCTACTTCTAGCAGTGCAGATTTTTTTAATTTTTTTATATTTTTCATTGTATCTTTTAATTCATTATTTTCAACAATCACATAATCTTTTACACATTCAAAAAGTGCTTTTTGATTAAAGTAATGAACTCCGCTAATAATAGCACAGCCAAAGGCTGCTGGTTCAATTGGATTATGTCCTCCAATTTTCTCAAAAGCTCCTCCAAGAATCACGGCATCACTGATTGCAAAGATATTAATTAACTCACCCATTTTATCCACAAGAACAATATCCGCAGAAAAGTCTTCTTTTTGTTAATATCTCTGATACGTCAAATCTTTGTCTTTGATAAATTGTTTTATCAACGCGTCCACTTTATCAAAACGCTCAGGATGCCTTGGAACTACGATGAGTTTTCCCAAGCTTTTTTCATAAGCATTCAGTATCAGCGCTTCTTCATTTTCATGAGTACTCGCTGCTGTGATTACAAACTCATTTGGTTTTTTCAGTTGCTTATTTACTTTTGGTAAAAGTGCCAATTTAATGTTACCAATGACTTCAACATTTGTAGCACCTAACTCTTCGAGTCTTTTTTTATCTTCATTGCTTTGTGCAAAAACTTTGTCTATATTTTTAAATATCTTTTTATAAAACCAAGAAAACTTCTTATAGGAAGCATAGGATTTATCAGAAATCCTTGCATTTATAAGAACTGTTCTTGTCTTTTTTAAACGTGCCCATAAAAACATCATGTACCAAAGTTCAGCTTCCATTACAAAAAGTATCTTTTGTTTTTTTATCCAAAAGGGTAAAAAAATCTCAAAAGGCAAATATCTCACAGAGGCATTGTAATTATGTGCCTCTTCATATCCCGTATTTGTTACGACTGAAATATTGATATTTTCATTTTTCTCAATCTGATCAATAATAACTTTCAACGCTTTAGTTTCACCCATAGAACAACTGTGAAACCAAATACCATTTTTATTAAAAGAACTGTTGTTATTTAAAAAGTATCTGGAGGGAATTGCTTGTGAATATTTAGTTTTTTTGGATTTAAGCAGTAAAAGAGGTATGCAAAGCACATAAATAATAGAAGCTAAGCAATAATAAAAGATCGAGAAGGGGCTCAAATTAAGCCTCTTCAGTCTCGATTTCTTTATAAAGAATTCTTCCACAATGTGGACAATTTATAATCTCTTCTGCTTTAACAACTTCAGCAAAAGTTTGGTCATTTATTTTCATATAACATCCGTAACATGCCTGTTTTTTAACAGGTACAACGGATGTATCTTTTGCCCATCTTTTGATTTTTTCATAAAATGTAAGAATCTTGTTATCAAAACCTTCTAAAAGTTCTGCTCTGCTTTGATAAATATCGTTTCTTTGTTTATTTAACTCTTCAATAGCATTATCAACTTCGATTTGTAAACCTTTGATTGATTCTTCTTCTGATACTAAATTTTCTTTTAACTCAACTAATTGAGCCTCTTTAGAAACAGCGATTTCATCAAGTCTGATTATCTCTTCATTTGCAAATGAAATTTGTTCTTTAGCAATTTCTTCTTCTAATTGTAAAGCTTTTACTTCTTTTTCAGTTTTAACATCAGCGTGTTTTTTAGATACGTCGTCTAACTTCGCTTTTAGCTCTGCTAAGTGAATGTTATTCTTTGATCTTTTTGACTTTACATCCTCAACCTCTGTGTTGATATTTTCAATTGAAGTTGCAATTTGTTCTGCTGTTTGCAAAAAAACAGATAACTTTTCTTTCTCATTTTCAATTTGTGGTTCAAATGCGCTAATTTGAGTATCGAATTTTGACAGGGTCACTAACTCGTTTAAATATTTATTCAACCGTTTCTCCTTGGTACTGAAACTTAAATGGATTTTTTGAAGCTGTTATTATAGCTTTTAATTCATTTATTTTCAAATATTTTTCACAAAGCCCCAATAGTAGAGGGCTGAAGTGATGTTCACTTTCGTAATGTCCTATGTCAATTAATGATATTTTTCGTAAACTGGCTTCCATGGCATCATGATATTTAATATCACCCGTGAGAAAACAATCTGCTTTAACTTCATTGATCATTGACATTCCAGCTCCCGTTATCAGAGCTACTCTTTTGACAGTTTCATTGCATTTGACTGCTTTTGACTGTGTTAAATTTAATTTTTCTTCTATATCTTTTTGAAAACATTCAAAGTTCTGATTTACAGTGGCATAAGTAATATATTCATCTGTATTTTCTATATCCAGACCCAAAATTTCTTGCGCCACATACTTGTTCAAATGTGTTTTATCAAAGTTTGTATGCATTGATATTAAAGAGATATCTTTTTTTATCAATAATCGTAAAAGTTTTGTTGCATAAGAGTCATAATTTATTTTTTTCAGCGGGGAAAAAATCAGAGGATGATGTGTGATTATCAACGAATTTGGTTTTACATTTTCTAAAACCTCTTCATCCAAATCAAGTGAAATATGAACTTCTTTTACAACATCGTCCATATTTCCCACAAGCAAACCTGAATTATCCCATTTCTCTTGTAATTCAAAAGGAGACAATTCATTTAAAAAATCATATATTTCTTTTACTCTCATGACAACAGCTTTTAGTAACCCAGTCTCTTAAGACGTTCGGGTTCTTGTTCTTTATAAAGAACAGCACAACCTTGAGATAGTTCTCGAACTTTTAGAATATAATTTTGTCTCTCAGTAACTGATATTGCTTTTCTTGCATCTAGTGTATTAAAAGCATGTGAAGCCATCATACATTGATCATATGCAGGAAGTGGCAATCCCGCTTCCAAACATCTCTTACACTCATTAAACGCATCATCAAAGTGTGTAAAAAGCATTTTAGTGTCTGCAAGTTCAAAGTTATATTTAGAAAATTGAATCTCACTCTCTAAATGAATATCTTTGTAAGTAGTCACTCCATGTTCATTTTTGTTCCAAACAATATCAAAAATAGAATCAACGCCTTGCAAATACATTGCAAGTCGCTCTGTTCCATACGTGATTTCTACAGCAACTGGATCACATGGAAGTCCTCCTACTTGTTGAAAATAAGTAAATTGTGTTACTTCCATTCCATCAAGCCAGACTTCCCATCCAAGACCCCAAGCTCCAAGAGTTGGCGATTCCCAATTGTCTTCTACA
>ENA-ORXI01002624-ORXI01002624.1-sediment-metagenome-genome-assembly--contig:-NODE-2624-length-12770-cov-4.261325_pt1 | contig 12770 bp, 15 predicted proteins | sample MGYA00237861_ERZ511468 | MGnify/ENA primary metagenome ERZ511468 (study PRJEB26299, sample SAMN06266213) | sediment metagenome | isolation source: Hudson Canyon methane seep mesocosm | place... | reverse complement strand
ATGACGATATCTTTGCACCGTGAAGAATTTTAGGAGTTCATTGTGCGTTATCAGTTGTTACCATTTTTAGTACTTGCCGCCGCTAGCCAATCTGTTCTTGCTGAACATGTCAGCTTGCCAACCATTTCAGTTGAAACTGCTTCTGGTGAGGCGATACCTTACGCCCTACCCTTGTTGCCCGTTGCAACACCGGATACAGGTGATTTAGTTAAACGCCTTCCGGGGGCTAATGTTAATAAAAATGGCGCCATTACCAGCATCGCCCAATATCGTGGTCTATTTGGTAATCGAGTCAATGTATTAGTTGATGGCACAAACTTACATGAAGTCGGTCCAAACAGCATGGACTCACCACTTAGTTATATTCCAAGTACATTATTAGCCGATGTCGCAGTTTTCCGTGGAATAGCGCCGGTCAGCTCTGGTATTGAAACCATTGGCGGCACCATGATGGCTAATTCTAAAAAAGCAGAATTTACCAATAGTGATGAAGCAGAATTTCACGGTCAAGCCAATGCAGGTTATGCCAGCAATGGTCAGACACGCCAAGTAGGTCTCACGGCAAATGTGGCAAACAAAAACCATCGCCTTCAAGTCAGTGGCAGCTCTGACCGTGGTGATGATTCTGACTTTGATGGCGGTAGCATTCGAAATACTGAATATGAGCGTGATACAGCAAACATCAGTTACGGTTTCCAAAATAATGGTTTTGGTGCCGACCTATCCGTTAATCACCTCGATATTGGTGAAACTGGCACCCCTGCCTTACCGATGGATATTGTTTATGTTCGTGGCGAAACGTATCGAGCCGACCTTAGCAAGGAATTAAGTAATGGCGGTACATTAACATCGCGTCTACATTATCAAGAGCTTGATCACGAAATGAATAACTATTCATTTCGAAATACTCCCTCGATGATGCAGCGTTTTGTAACACCTGAAGTCGAAGCCGGCGGCATTAGCTTCAGCTATCTACAAGATAATTGGACTGTGGGTGTCGATTTTGATCAATCGACTAATGATGCAACTATATTCAACCCAAATATGGCGGCTTTCGAAATCGACAGTTTTAATGATGCCGAACGTGATCGTTATAGTGTATTTGCTGAATGGTCAGGTGAACTGAGTGCCCAATGGAAACTGGATGCTGGTGCTCGTTACAGCCTAATACAAATGGATTCCGGTAATGTTCATTCATTTGCTGGCGCTCCTGCCGCAGTGGGTGTACTTAGAGATCGTTTTAACAACTCCGATCTATCACAGGATGAAGATCTCATTGATCTGGTTGCTAATTTCACTCACACATTCTCTAACGAGCTTGATTTTGAAGTTGGCCTGGCCCGTAAGACACGAGCGCCAAGCTACCAAGAGCGTTATTCGTGGGTCCCATTAGAAATTACTGCCGGTCTTGCAGATGGTAATAACTATGTCGGTGATGTCGATCTAGATCACGAAGTTTCTTACCAATTTGAATTAGGTTTAGATTGGCATACAACCACCGCTGGTTTTTCTCCTCGTGTGTTTTATCATCATATCAACGACTATATTCAAGGTGTAGCCGGTATTACCGACATGGTAACCAACATGGTAAGTACCGCTAATGGTGATGTTAGCCCACTCAAATATAGCAATGTTGATGCAAAACTTTACGGTATTGATGCAAACTGGTTTATGAGTCTAAGCAATGAATGGCAATTAGACGGCACGGTGAGTTATGTTCGTGGCAAACGCCGTGATACTAGCGATGATCTTTATCGCATTTCACCATTAACAGCACGCACCATGCTCAGTTATGTTCAAACTAAATGGCGAGTAGGCTTTGAAGCAGAAACTATCGCAAAACAAAACAAAGTCTCTGATGAAAACGATGAAGAAAAATCCAGCGGTTATGCCTTATTCAACTTGTCTGGAAACTATCAACCATCAGATCATGTTGTATTGTCAGCGGGTGTGAATAACATTTTTGATCGTTATTATGAAAATCACCTAGGTGGTTATAACCGTAATAATAGTAACGCTGATATTGCTGTCGGCGACCGTTTACCTGGCCTAGGTCGCAGTGCTTATGTTGGTGCTAATGTAAGCTGGTAAAAAATGAAATCTCAAAAAAGCCTCGCTCACAATATGTTAGCGGGGCTTTTTTATATCAGTCTTTTAATAATTGGCTCAAGCTATCTGCTTCAGCCAATAAGTCAAAACTAGCTTGGCGTTGCTCGTCAGCTTGTGTGGTATAACGAAATGAAATGATTTTACCTTGTTTAATTTGATCAAAGATTGTGGCAATGCCTACCGATGCGCGGATGGGAAAATCCACCACTTCTGGGCGACGATCAGCACTTAATGTTTGATAGGTAACCGTGTCTTCATTTATTAAAGCAAATAGATCTTGTTTGGCGACTTTCGATTGGCTAAATTGCCAACGTGTCACTTCAGCGTTGTTATCAGCCAAAAAGTCATAACTAATTGTTTGTTTTTCACCTGCCGCCCCACCACAGGAACGCTTGCCCTCAAGTTTCACGGGCTGATGATTATCAATCTGCAAAATAATAAGTTCGTGATCAGCAAAACTATCCGACACCTTATCAGTAAGCATAAAACTGCCCCACAACTCACCATTTTTAAATTGATGGATCATCAAGGTATCACCGGTTTTGCTATTTAAGGTAATAGAATCAGCAGCCAGAACCACGGTTGGTGTTAGCAATATTGTACAAATCACTATCAAAAATAAACGCATAAACCCTCCCATACACAGTAGGGACAGACAAGCACAAAGTTAGTTCTGTGTTTTTATTCTTGAGTGCTTATATAACCTGCAAATTAACATCAATCGCTTGAAGGTAATCATGCTCTTGAGCAAGATCCGTTTCTGTCAGTGGATGTTGCTCCAACCATCCCTCCGGCAAACTTAAATTTAAGGCCTTTTTAGTCACTTCTAAACTAATAAAAGTATCGGTTTTTTCAGATCGTCCGCGGTTAAATACCATTGCTAACCTCAATAATATTGTCAGTCGCTCCGTCACTCTTTCCAATTCATCAGGTAATTTTTTAATAGATTTCTGTGGGAATTTCTTTCGCTGCCCTCTAACCATCACCGCTAAAGCCTGCTGCTCTTCACGAGAAAAACCCGGCAAGTTTGAGTGTTGGATCAAATAAGCTGAATGTTTATGAAAGTTCTCATGTGAAATAGACAAACCAACCTCATGCAACTTGGCCGCCCATTGCAGACGAAGTAATGAAGCCGCATCATCTATCTCCCATGCTTTAGCCACTTGCTCAAACATTTGTTTTGCCATTGCAGCAACACGATCTGCATGTGCCTCATCCACTTGATAGCGTTTTGCCACCGCTAAAACGGTACGGTCACGCTCATCATCATGTTGAATACGACCTAGTAAGTCATACAACAAACCTTCTCTCAAAGCGCCGTCAGACACCACCATACGACTAATGCCTAAACGTTCAAATGATGCACGTAATACCGCAACTCCACCGGGGATCACTGCTGTTCGTTCATCACTCAAACCATCTAGAGCAAGCGTTTTAATATCACCCGCATCAATCAACGCCGTAATTAACTTATCCAATGATTCAATAGTAATCACACCATCATCAGACCAGCCATTCGATTTCACAATGTTTGCAACACAGCGAATCGTACCCGATGCTCCCACAGCCTCTACCCAACCCGTTTTTTGGTATGGTCGTTGAATACTTCGTAAATAGGAACTGACCGTCAGCATGGCCATTTTCATTCGTGATTTAGTAATCAGGCCATCACCAAAAAAACGTTGTGAAAAACTGACACAACCCATATTGATGCTATCCCGACGCAAGCCAGAAAACCCTTCGCCGATAATAAACTCAGTACTACCGCCACCGATATCCATGACTAAACGACGTGAATCATCAAAGGCTAAAGCATGTGCCACGCCCAGATAGATAAGTCGCGCTTCTTCCTGACCAATAATGATTTCAATAGGATGACCTAATGCTTGGCGGGCGCGAGCTAGAAATTTATGACTATTTTCAGCAACCCGTAAAGTATTAGTACCAACAATACGAACACTGCCATGAGGTAAATCTCGAATGCGTTCACCAAAGCGTTCTAAACACGCAATGGCTCTATCTTGAGCCTCATCAGATAAATGGCGGCTCTCATCCAAACCTGCTCGCAGTTGCACCATTTCACGCAAACGGTCCACCACCTGAAAATGACCGTCTCGTAATCGCGCAATAATCATGTGAAAGCTATTCGACCCCAAGTCGACAGCTGCCAACACATTCTGTTCTTCTTGTTCCATACTCACCAAGAAATAAAGCTAATGATGAATGCATTTTGCATTACATTGCTAATAACAGCCACAAGATAATTGTATTTACGTGATTTAGCTCAATGATTATATGATTGTGTAAAAAAATTAGAAGGCCAATCGAATTACTCTTGGCCTCATTACATTATCAATAATTATCAACCTTCTCTTTGTCTTAAGTCCGTCACCATCTCCGAACCCACACCCCAGTTATCGGTATTTACTTCATCAATTACCACAAAAGTGGAATTTGGATTTTTATTTAATACGTCCACCATTAGTTGGGTAGCTCCAGCTATTAGTTTCTTCTTTTGCTCTTTGGTGACACCTTCATCCGTTACTTTTATATTGATATATGGCATATCCTTTTCCTCAAATTTAATTAGATAGTAGTGTACATTTTGTTCACGATTCGCCACTTACCACCTTCTTTAAGAAGACCTAAATAATCGATATAGTGGCCGGCCAATAATGGAACATCGACTTTGGCCATGGCTTGATCATTAATGATCTCGATTGAAATAATCGTGAAGTCGTAAGACATGCCTGCCGCTTTAGGTACAGGACGTGAAACCACTGCATCTAACCATTCATCACGACCTCGTCGTAAGCCATTTGCTTTAAGAACCGTATCTGGATGAAAAATAGTTTTTAGTTTTTCAATGTCGGCTTCGTATAAACCATCGAAATAATCTTGCAGCAACATCATTATTTGTCGGTAGTTTTCTTGATCACCGTTGTTATATTGCTGTTCATTTAAATTATTCATTGTGTCCTCCTTTAGTAATTAATAACCGTTTGTTTAGCGACCAACCCGATAACCACCATCAACCGCTAACGTCACGCCCGTAGTGAAATTTGCGGTGGCCAAATGAATCACCGCCTCGGTAGTTTCCTCAACTTCGCCTATGCGGTTTAAGGGATGTATGCCGGCATAATCATCAACATTTTCGGGTTGTAAGGGTGTTCTAATCACACCCGGTGCTACGGTATTTACGCGAATTTTATGAGGAGCTAATTCAGCCGATAAATTAACTGTTAAGGCGTGAACTCCACCTTTGCTGGTTAAGGCTGCACTAGCTGGAAAACCTGTCATTGCATGATCAACTAGTACTGTTCCGATATTAATGATGGCACCACCTTTACCTTGTTTTACCATCTGCCTCGCTGCCGATTGCGACGTTAAATAAGTACCTTTTAAATTAGTATGAAAAAAATGTTCTAAATCTTCCTCCGTACTATCTAAGAATGCTTTTGGATAAAAAATGCCTGCATTGTTAATTAATACATCGAGAGAATTAAAGCGTGCTATAGCCGTAGCAACAAGTTGTTCGCCAGTTTGTTGATTACCAATGTCTCCGCTTACCGTAGCTAATTGATCGGGATGACCTAACTTTGTTGCTGCTTGTGCTAGTTTTTCTGAATCACGCCCAGTGATCACTACATTGTCACCACGCTCAAGAAAACCTTTTGCAATATCAAAACCCATACCGCCATAAGCACCGGTAACAATTACTGTTTTAGTTGTGAGTGTTGTCATCATATTTACCTTTTTTAAAATAGTTGTTAAAAAACTTTCTTTGCTGTGTGAATCGTCTGTTTCTTGATTCGTTGGACACATTCTAGATATTGCGATTACATAGATATATAGGCACAATAGAAACCAACTGTTCTCAAAATGGAAACACCGTAGGCATGCCATAATGGATACATTAAGAGCGATGAAATTATTTATGCGCTTAGCTGAGTTAGGTAGCTTTACTAAAGTGGCTGACGAGACAAATCATTCAAAATCAATGATTAGTAAGGAAATAAGCCGCCTAGAAGATAGTCTAGGGGCGAGACTTCTACAACGTTCAACTCGGAATGTGCAACTGACACAAGTAGGGGAAGGTTATTTAGAACGGTGCAGAGACATCTTATTAAAGTTAGACGATGCCAAATTCTTTGTACAAGATCTGCAGGTCAAGCCCAAAGGGAAACTGAAAATAAATGCTCCGATGGCCTTGGGACTTACTGACCTATCCAGCATGTTTGCCGACTTTATGCAGGCTTATCCTGATATCGAGTTAGACATTCATCTCAGCGATGAATCCATCGATCTTATAGAACATGGTTTTGATATTGGTTTTCGCGCCGCTAGCACCTTATTTGATTCAAATTATGTAGGCAAACCATTAACAAGTTTCAGTTACCATGTCTGTGCTTCTCCAGACTATCTAGCAACACATCCAGCGATCAACACAGCAACAGATTTAAACCAACACAATTGTTTTTTTTACAGCTATTTTCGTAACAAAAATGTCTGGCCTCTCGGTGACGGCGTCACAATTAAAGGTAACCTAAAAGTAAACAACACCATCTTCATGCTCGATGTTGTTAAAAAAGGCTTAGGGATCGGTTTTATTCCTGACTTTGTCAGTCACGATGCTCTTAACAACGGCGAGGTCACGGAAATTCTCAAAGAAGCTGAAAAACCTAAACTGACTTTATATGTTCTTTATCCTGCAAGGCAATATATACCGCTGAAGCTGCAGTACTGTATCGACTTTTTACAACAATGGTTTCAGACTCGTGAGCTTAATCAACACATCACTACACAGGTAGAGACATGACACTCTTTGCCGAATGCTTTTGTGGCCAAGTTCAGTATAAAATAATAAAGATTGGCAAACATATTGATGTTGATTCAAAAGCGTCGAGGTAAGACTGCCAGTCAATATCGTCCAGCTTACAAAAATCGTTGATTAAATGCGTTGGGAATACCATCTCATCACAGATAGTCATTTAATTATTGAATAATTTTCTTAGACATCCAATATGAGTATTTTAGTAATACAGTTAATTATCAAGCAATGGGATAAAAGCCAGCGCACTCAAGAGCATATTGCTCAACGTGCTGATATACCTGATCGCTACGCCATCAGTTTTCCACCTGCTATTGTTGCCTTTAACGATCAGTGTGTTATTGATCAACATGGTGATGACTTACTCGGCGACCGAGTCAACTTCTCTCAAGACGAAGATGGTCAAGTAAAGTTTGACCGCTTTGAGGTTTGTTTAAAAAACAAAGTCATTAAATATCAGGGAGAGTCCGGCAACAAGCTTCAAACCATTAAAGTATTAGATAATCAATGGTTCCAATGCACCTATAACTGGCGATATAGCGTATTTGAAGGTGGCTTCTATTATTGGTTATATGAAGAAATCACCTTCAATATCATTATTGAAGATACCTTAAACAAAGACATATTCTTAAAGTCAGAACCTGACATTCAACTGACTGGGTGATGCAGAGCACCTAACTGCTTTGATTAAAGCAGCTGAGCACTAATGTCATACAAATTATGTTTGAAGACTAACCGTTTATGACTACACAAAAATTCTAACTGCGTGTTCTACACTTACATTTATGCAACTTTTCAGTAATAATCAATCAACAGCTTATATTGCAATGGAGCATGGATAATTCTAATGATACAGCTCTCCTATATTAGTTCTGCCACCCAATACCCTTCCAAACAAGATCTATTGGATCTTTTAAAGCAAGCTCGCAGCAGAAACCTAAAACAAAATATTACTGGCATGCTGTTATATGACAATGCGACCTATCTACAAGTACTAGAAGGCGAGCCAGAAGATGTGCATGAGATCTTCACATCAATAAAAAAAGATCCTCGAAACACCGGTGTGGTTTTACTGGCAGAAGAAAGCATCACTCAACGCAGCTTTCCACAGTGGAGTATGGGCTTCAAAACACCTGAGAACTTTTCCGCTGACGAACTATCTGGATTTACTGATATCTTCAAAGCCAAGAAGCTTGATAAAAATATCGCAATAGAAAACTCATCTAGAGCTGTAAATCTCTTAGTAAATTTTGCAAGCTAAGCCATCTATCGACCGGTAACGCACCGTCGAACTTAACAACAAATTACAATAAGCAAAACCGTAATAAACAAAATCCTGAAAACGTGCGCTAGTCCATATTATTTCGAATACCTTTAAATCATAATTTTCGGTTGTTTTGCTGGCAGAGGAAACAGCATTTAATTTAATTTATATAACAAGGAAATAATATGGACGTTAGTCGTAACCTTAAAAAAAGCATTCTTGCCTTATTGGCCCTCTTTATCTTGCCAACCACGGCTGTTTATGCCGAAAGAGATCTAAATAGAATCTTAAAAGGCACTTATGCTCAAAATGAACAATGGACCTGTAATAACAGCTATACACCATTTCAACTAAGCTGCCCGGATTGCTGGACAACACAATCTACCGCTGCAGGTAAAATCACTTATAACGGTGATGGTACAGCGCAGAGTGAAGGCCGTTATAGCTATACTAATCACACAGCCGTTGATGTCGATTTTGGTATTTATGCTTGTGATTGGATCTATACCGTCAATGAAGATCGTTCTTTTACCACTGAAGGGGACTGCACTATTACCTCATCGATTAAAGAACAAGATCCCGTCATTTTCACGAATCAAAAATGGTATGGCCAAATCAGCAAGTGGAAGAAAAATATCTTAGTAGAGCGTCATGATGCTGAAATCGAAGGCATTAGCATTGATGGTGGTGTGACCAATGTGATTGATAGCATGTGTGGTAAAACAGGTGCACAAACAAAAGTTCGCAGACAAAAATAGTTTGGCAATTTTTGTAGCACGTTAACGAAAAAGGGCGATTTTATAATCGCCCTTTTTTTGTTGACCTCGGTAACAATGTTTTAAGGCCCGGCTCCTTGAACAAAAAGGGTAATAGTTACTTTACGATCAAAAAACATCCCTTCCTCATCATCTTTAGCATATTCAGCTCTGCTTTCGCCATTAATTCCAGTATAAAACCGTTCCGCATCATAGCGGTCATTACCCAAGGCATTTTTAAATACCTTTAACACTGATTCAAGTCTTTTTTGTGACAATTTAAGATTGTATTGTTTGCCACCTCGAATATCCGTATAGGCATCTAATCGAAAACGAACAGCTGGATCAGGGTAGACCCACATTGCTTTTGAAATAGCATAAATTTGTGATTTACCTAGTTTATTAATATCAGCACTATTAGTTTTAAAGTAAATACTTACTTGGATGCCACGCATTCCCTTAATAAGATTGGTTAGCTGCAGCTGTGCCTCACTGGGATTAGTACTGCGATTAAGGAAATCCGCAACCGCTTTTTCTGCAATCGCTAAGTCACTCTGGGGGCCGTTAGCAGTCGCAGAAGAGCTCATGACGAGTAGCAGCAAACTAATACAATAAGCAGAAAATGAAAGTATCCGTAAGCGCATTTAACTTAATCCTTATTAGAAACTATTTTTACTACTCAATAGCATTGCCATGAGTGGTCACCGGCCACAATAATATCCGAGCAGTTAAAACAGAACTGAGATGTAGTTCATGGAGTTTTAAGTGATTCCATAAATGTTTCTAGATCGATCGTGTATGGCACTGCTTTGTTATTTTCCCAAAACATGCCCTTTATTATGTTGTCGTTAATAACGACAGATGACTCACCACAACCGCCCAAAGGCTGCACCATTTTTTCACCAGATATTGCAAAAAAATGTTCACTTCCAATTTGGAAGCGATCGGAATTCACATAATCACGACATCTATTCCCAGGGTCACCTAGTAGGTGAAGTTCTCGATGAATATAGTTACCTTTAATAACCGCGATAACTTCAACGGCCATGCTTTCATGCAAAGTAGTGCCATGAGGCAATTTGGGGCCATAAGATGTAATTTTTGCTCTGACAATACCCATATCTGTTGATGCAGTGTATTTGCTGAACTTTCCACGGTACATACACTTACAAGCAAGCACTGATTGAGCATAGATCATCGCTAGCAACAAAAATAAAACAGATACAGTGGATTTAGAAATAGTCATTAGTTAGCCAATTATCACCCGAAATTAGATTGTATTAAAGATACCATCTTTAATGTGGAATCAGTCGATCCAAACTATTGACTTATTAGGCTTTAATAAGCACTTACAATTACAAGGGTTTTGCGTGATAATCAAGGAAACATATTCCATGTAAAAGGAGCACTCAAATGAAAAAGCTACTCATCACTCTGTTTATTTTTACATTATTCACCGCAACATCCGCTTTTGCAGAAAAGCCTGAAGGGGCTGGCAAAGGAAAATCTTCATCAAATAACACCATGGAAGAAGTCGAAGATGAGTTTAATGGCAAACATAAAAAGAAAGATAAAACTAAAAAAGCCAAGAAAGACAAAGGTGACCGTGACGACGATGATAAAGACGACGACCGCGATGACGACAATGAAGTAAAAAAAGAGAAAAACAAAAAGGCCAAGAAAGACAAAGATGATCGTGACGACGACGATAAAGACGACGATAAAGACGACGACCGCGATGACGACGATGACGTAAAAAAAGAGAAAAACAAAAAAGCCAAGAAAGACAAAGGTGATCGTGACGATGATGATGAAAAAGACAATGACGACGATCGCGACGATGACGATGACGATGAAAACAAAGCTAAAGGACTAGAAAAACAACGTGATAAAAAAGCCAATCAGGAACAAAAAGAACTTGATAAAGGTTCAGAACAAGGCCAAGAATCACGCACTGAAAACAGCAAAAAATGGTGGAAATTTTGGGGTGATGATAGCGAAGAGTAGTTTGCTATCTCGTTTTAATTGTCCGTTAGCTTAAGGAACAAACTTTCTGGGTGGATAAAGTTCGGGCATTAGTTCTCGACTCCATTCTAATAAACCAATAAACGGAATACTCATTAAGAAAATCACCATAAACGCCATTGGATAACAAATAAACCTCGAACAGGGCTTTCGTTTTTTATCCTCAAGCAACAAAATGGCCGGAAGAAACATCGTGCCGTAAATCAAAAAATTCCACGGCATAAGCGTAAATGCTGCCAAAGCCCTGTCAGGTGTAAACAATTCAAACAGCAAGCGCTCACTGAATTGCCCGAACAACCCGATAATGGAAAACATTTCCGTGCGTGAAAATTGCCACCGCGAAAAAACAATATAACTACCCCAAATTATGCCACTAAAGGCTAAGACATTTAACGCCCAAAACTGGCCAACTCTTTTCAGATATAAGGGTAGAAAAAAACCTTCCGAAAGGTGATTGAGCAACGCCGCCAATACCTCTTCAATTAATACCGCACCATATCCGAGAAGAACAAATAGTAATACTGTTGGAAGCGACGACTTCAAAAGCATCGCTTTAATCGTATCTTGATATTTCCATATCAGCCCACCAGCAACCAAAGGCCAAACAAGATAGTGCCACGCTTGCCATATCCACTCGAAAAATAGCACATAAGTGATCAACAACAAGCCACTTAACAACAACCAGCCAAGCAACACCCAGTTTAGAAATTTTTTATACGAATTGTTTATCTCAATCACCTCAATCCCTTTTTTCCAAACTGATGATACTGCAGATCACCTCCCTATGCTTTCCCAGCCATGCTCTTTAGGTGTATTTTCGCGAACCTGTAGGAAGTCTTTTCTTCAATCCCGTTTTTATCGCTACCGAAAAGGCTGTGTTTTGCAGATGAAGAGGATAAGTGTCTGAGCGCAGCGACAAATTCGTCAGGAACGAATTTGGACGCCGTAGGCGCCCGTTAGGGTGAGTGGCTGGATGCCACGAATCAGTTTTCAACCACGCCATAAAACTAGGTTAATTTATGGATATAAGGCAATGTCGGGTGGCATTTTCTTTGGTTCTGTTTCTTTTGGCCACACAAAAGAAATGAACGCCCCGCGGCAGCGAGATACAAAAAACAAATCGAGTCTGACCTTATTGATTCTCGCTCATCGTTTCATCACCGAAAATTTATCATTCAGAATTCTTACATCATCAATTAAATTTTTCTCTAACGCTTCGGCTATTTCTATAAGCAATTTTTTTGCTGATTTATCAAAAATATCTACTGTAAATATCGCTTCATCCAAAACAAGCCTATTGAATAAGCTTGAGTTAGACGATTCAAAATACAAAGCTGCTATTGCCTGTGATGACCAGCGTTGTTCAGTGAAACTATTAAGTGCAGATGAAAGTTATGCGTTTATTAGTAAATTACTAAGGAAAGCATTGAATCGTTAATTCAATGCTCTAAAAATCTCATTTGCAACAACGGTATGGCCTTGTTTATTAAGGTGTCCTTCATTTGGGTGAAATAGCGCTTCTCTGCTTGATTCGAATTGTGTGCTTAGTGCTAAACTTAGATCGATCACTTCAATATTTGTATTTTTATAGTGCTTTATGATGCCTTGCTTTAAATATCTCTGATATCGTGCGGGTATACTATTTTTACTAACTACAAAGGCTTGGCTAGGTAACAAGGCTAGGGTGAGTTTGCCTTGTTGGTTCATAATTACTTCATTAGTGGCTTCAATTAGCGAGTAAAATAGTACTTCACTTTGCGCTAGCTGCTTTTTAAAGTGTGTTTCT
>ENA-ORXI01002615-ORXI01002615.1-sediment-metagenome-genome-assembly--contig:-NODE-2615-length-12786-cov-44.342513_pt1 | contig 12786 bp, 14 predicted proteins | sample MGYA00237861_ERZ511468 | MGnify/ENA primary metagenome ERZ511468 (study PRJEB26299, sample SAMN06266213) | sediment metagenome | isolation source: Hudson Canyon methane seep mesocosm | place... | reverse complement strand
GAAGTTGCTGCACGCATGAGACACTTCTTCAAAAACTCAGAAAACATGGCTGATCATGAAGAATGTGACCGTGTACAGGACCCTTATTCTTTACGATGCATTCCACAAGTACATGGTGCCTCACGCAATGCTTACTACCATTTAGAAGAGTTAGCTGAAATTGAAATGAACTCTGTGACTGATAACCCAATTGTTATCAGTAGCGAAGAAGCTATTTCAGGTGGAAGCTTCCATGGTCAACCTTTAGCGATGGTGCTTGATTACGCTTCTATTGCGGCCTCTGAGTTAGGTAATATTTCAGACCGTCGTTGTTACTTATTGTTAGAAGGCTTACACGGCTTACCACGGTTATTAACTACTGCCGGCGGTTTAAACTCAGGCATGATGATCCCACAATACGCGACTGCTGCGTTAGTGACTGAAAACAAATCACTTTGTTTTCCACCATCAGCTGATAGTGTTCCAACCTCAATGGGACAAGAAGATCATGTGTCTATGGGCAGTATTTCAAGCCGACAGTTTAACCAAATCTTAGGTAATTTAGAGAAAATTTTAGCGATTGAGCTAATGTATGCCGCGCAAGCAATTGACTTTAGACGCCCGAATAAGTGCTCAGACATTATTGAGAAAAACTTTGCCGTGATCAGAGAGAAAGTGGCAAAACTTGAAGAAGATAGACTATTAAAGCCTGATATTGATGCCATGATCGCTTTGGTTAAATCACAAGCATTTACCGTTAGCACTGATGAAAGTAAATAGGGGAGTTTTTATTATGGAAGCAACAATGAATTTCCAAGATCAGATTAAGCAAGGTATCCCAACGGTATTACCAGTAGCTAAGCCTTACCCTGCTGATGCTAACCGCGCACCTAAACGTAAGGATATTCTTAGCGTAGAAGAAAAGCAGTTGGCAGTAAGAAATGCTTTGCGTTATTTTCCAAAAGAGTGGCATCAAGAATTGGCGACTGAATTCGCGCAAGAGTTAAAAGACTTTGGTCGTATTTACATGTATCGCTTTAAGCCAAGCTATCACTTAAAAGCTCGTTCTATTGCTGATTACCCAGCAAAATGTGAGCAGGCAGCTGCCATAATGTTAATGGTCGAAAATAACTTAGACCCTGCTGTAGCACAACATCCTGAAGAGCTAATTACTTACGGTGGCAATGGGGCTGTGTTCCAAAACTGGGCACAGTACTTATTAGCAATGAAGTATTTAAGTGAAATGGAAAGTGACCAAACCTTACATTTATACTCTGGCCACCCAATGGGCTTGTTCCCTTCATCGGTAGATGCACCACGTGTCGTTGTGACTAACGGTATGATGATCCCTAACTACTCTCAGCCTGATGACTGGGAAAAGTTTAACGCCTTAGGTGTTACCCAATATGGCCAAATGACTGCTGGCTCATTTATGTATATCGGTCCGCAAGGCATTGTACACGGTACAACGATCACCGTGATGAATGCTTTTCGCAAGGTACTAAACAAAGGTGAAAGCCCGCAAGGTAAAATATTCCTTACTGCCGGTTTAGGCGGTATGAGTGGTGCTCAGCCAAAAGCAGGTAATATTGCTAACTGTGTAACGGTTTGTGCTGAAGTTAACGCAAATGCTGCCACTAAGCGTCATCAGCAAGGTTGGGTTGATGAGTTAATTGACAACATGGATGACTTAGTTGCACGTGTTAAATCAGCACAAGCTAATAATGAAGTCGTATCAATTGCTTATATTGGCAATATTGTTGACGTATGGGAAAGCTTCTATGAGCAAGATATATATGTACATTTAGGCTCAGACCAAACATCACTTCACAACCCATGGTCAGGCGGTTACTACCCAGTAGATATTAGCTACGAAGAATCAAACCGATTGATCCGTGAAGAGCCAGAAGTATTTAAAGATAAAGTACAATCAACTTTAAAGCGTCATGCTGCTGCTGTTAACAAGCACACTGCACGTGGTACTTACTTCTTCGATTACGGTAATGCATTTTTACTGGAAGCTTCTCGCGCTGGCGGTGATGTTATGGCGGAAAATGGTATTGATTTTAAATACCCGTCATACGTACAAGATATCTTAGGCCCTATGTGTTTTGACTACGGTTTTGGACCATTTCGTTGGGTTTGTGCTTCAGGTAAGAGCGAAGATTTAGATAAAACAGATGCTATTGCAGCAAGTGTTTTGAAAAAAATCATGCAAGAGTCGCCTGAAGAAATTCAGCAACAAATGCAAGACAACATCACTTGGATTGAAGACGCTAAGCAAAACAAGTTAGTGGTTGGCTCACAAGCACGTATTCTTTATGCTGATGCGCAAGGCCGAATGGAAATTGCTAAAGCCTTTAACGATGCGATTAACAACGGTGAAATTGGTCCTGTAGTACTTGGCCGTGATCATCACGATGTTAGTGGTACAGATTCACCATTTCGTGAAACATCAAATATATATGACGGTAGTCGTTTTACTGCCGATATGGCGATTCACAATGTTATTGGTGATAGTTTCCGCGGCGCAACTTGGGTTTCAATTCACAATGGTGGCGGCGTTGGCTGGGGTGAAGTGACTAACGGTGGTTTTGGTATGTTGCTTGACGGCTCAGCAGCTGCAGAACGTCGCTTAAAATCAATGTTATTGTTTGATGTTAACAATGGTATTGCACGTCGTAGCTGGGCACGTAATGAAGAAGCTAATTTCGCTATTAAACGCGAAATGGCACGTACACCTAAACTTAAAGTGACCTTAGCCAACTTAGTTGAAGATGATATTTTAGATAACTTATCACTGTAAAGTTTGATTATTTCTCTATGTTATTAAAAAGCCAGCTTCTGCTGGCTTTTTTGATAGCGCTTCTACAAGTCAATAAAATATGGCCTGTCGTAACTATGACGCTATAATGACGTAACAAAATTCTCGCTATTTTCTCGACTCAACTGCATATTTGCTGGCGAAACGAGAATGACATTTTAGGAGTATTCATTGCACACGAATCAATTAAACAAGCTCAGTTCAAACTTATCCCCAGAACGAGTTAAATTTTTCCGTAAAGACAATGGTTGGTCGCAAGAATTATTAGCTAAAGCTTCTGGCCTAAGCTTACGAACCATTCAACGCGCAGAAAAAGATGGCAATAGTTCAGCGGAAACTCAGTTAGCACTAGCGGCAGCATTTAATACCTCTTTGAAAGATCTCATTTTAGTTTCACCTCAAATTGAAGCACAATGGAAATGGAGAAGTATTATGCAAAGTATTATTGCACTGTTAGTGGTTTTTAGTGCTGTTTTAATGTTGGTTATTTTGGGTGGTGATCTTGGAATGTTCACTGATTTTTATAGCGGTATATTTATTTTACTCTTTATGTATGCTGCTACCGCTATCGCTTTCGGTGGGCAAGGCATGATTAAATCCATCATTGGTTTAAAGTATCTTTTTGCTAGTGATATATCGAGCTCTGACTCAACAAATTTTTTGAGTATTATCCTCAACAAACAAATTCGGTTTATTTATGGTGGTGCGATTATAGGCCTTTTAGTTGGCTACGTTGCTATTTTATCTCATTACGAAGAAGCACTTGTAAGTGGCAGTTTACATGCAGCCTATGCCGTATGTTTACTCGTATTACTGTATGCCGCAATCATCGCTGAAGGCTTATTAAGACCACTCGCTGCCAAATTAGAACATAGAGAGTTAGCTAATAAGTTTGACTAAGTATCTTAGCTTATTTAATTTTTCCTTAAGCCAGCAAGTTTGACATAATATGTCAAACTTGCTACTTTGTTTTTACTAGAAATTACTCAAGGTTAGTTTTCAATAGCTCACTTTAGTATTTCAATAAAATCAAAAAGGAACAAAAAAATGGAAGCATTTGCCCCTCTAATCTCTAGCCCATGGTTATGGATCACCATCGTCGTTTTATACACGCTTAAAAAAGGCATCTATTTTGTTCCGCAAAACAGAGGCTATGTTATTTATACGCTAGGTAAATATGACAAAACTCTTTCAGCGGGATTAAATTTTATTATTCCTTTCGTTCAATCTGTTGCGGCAGATAGAAATTTAAAAGAGCAATCTTTAGATATTTCGTCGCAAATGGCTATCACCAAAGACAATATAACACTGGCGCTTGATGGCATATTATTTATGAAGGTGACCGATGCGGCAGCAGCAACCAATAATATTACCGACTATAAATTGTCAGTAACACAATTGGCCATGACCACGATGCGTAATGCTATTGGTTCAATGGAACTTGATGAGTGTTTCCAGTCTAGAGATATCATTAACGCCACTATACTATCGGCAATGACGGAAGCTACCGCACCTTGGGGCGTTATGGTGACACGTTATGAAATAAGAGATATTAGTCCGCCACAAAGTATTCGTGAAGATATGGAAAAGCAAATGACCGCAGAGCGTGAAAAGCGTTCAGTGATTTTGACTGCAGAAGGTGTGAAAACAGCGTCAATCACCGAAGCGGAAGGTTTAAAAGCTGCTCGCGTGCTAGACGCTGAAGCATCAAAAGCCGAACAAGTATTAAACGCTGAAGCTGACAAAGAAAAGCAAATATTAGAAGCTGCAGGTAAATCCGAAGCTATCCGATTGGTCGCAAATGCTGAAGCAGCAGCTTTATCTACAATTGGTGACGCTGCAATTACTCAAAGTGGTAAAGCCGCAGTAACATTAACACTGGCACAAGATACAATTGCCGCTCATCAAGCTATTGCTGCACAAAGTACCGTGGTACTAACTGACGGTAAAACTGGCGAAAATATTGCCAATACTGTTGCTCAAGCAATTGCAGTATCTAGCTCTTTAAAGCTACCAACAAATGATGCACCTTAAAGTTAACTCTAAAGGATAACCTCATGGATATTATTAGTTACTTCAATGAAAATCATGCCCATTTATTCTACCTAATGGCAGGTATAAGCTTTGTTATTGAACTTACCATTCTTGGCTTAAGTGGTCCTTTATTATTCTTTGCTCTTGCAAGTGTATTAACAGGCATCCTAATTAGCCTAAATATACTGTCGGGCTGGGAAAGCGAATGTTTTACCGTAGGCTTGTTATCAGGGATAATCGCTTGGGTGCTATGGAAGCCAATGAAACGTTTCCAAAACTCAGGTGGTGGCGCTGATACGAGCAGTGACATGATTGGTAAGCAGGTACCAAGTTCAAGCACCATAACACATGAAGATGGCAGTATTCGTTTTTCAGGAATTGATTGGAGTGCACGGCTATCAAATGACACTCAAGAAACAAGCGTAGCAGCCAATACCTCTTGTATCATCACAGGTGTTGATGGCAATACTATGCTGGTAAAACCTTTGTCTTAAGTATTTAAAGGTAGAACACCTGTAATACCCCTTAACAATACTTACGCATTTTTAAATATTATCTACTAAAACTAAAAAAACCGACATTAATGTCGGTTTTTTATCATTATTACTTACCGTTTTAAATTAACAAAAAGCCAATAGAGAGTACTAGAGCTAACGAACAAGCTAACCACATTTTATCGGTTACTTTTATTTTTTTAGCTTTATTTATCTTACTCAACTTATTTACTGCTAAATAAAAGCCGGTTGTTAATAATGCGATAAACAAGTGAACTTGAATGGTTAATAGTTCACTATTTTCTTCCCATAAAAACACCGGACCACTGTACGACACAAAAAATAAATTTAACAAAGACACATGTGCCCAAAGCGCTAAAAACAGCAAAGCAATTTTATATTGGTAAATCTTTTTTAATGTTTTTGTAATGACATTATTTGCCATGAAATATTAACCTTCGCTTTTTACTTTTTAATGCTGTAACCAGATATCGAAACTGAACGCTGAAATTACACTGATGTCGCCCACTTCAATAGATCATCATAGACATAGCTATAGTTCAATTCGTCACGCAATTTATCACCAACAACTTGCTTACCAGCACTACTAACTTGTTCTTGTTCAAAACGAGGTTCAGCTAAGCCCATTGCCTTTGCTGTTTGTTGATAATAATCTTTGCGACTCAACTTAGTGCTACTCACAACATTGTAAATTTTGGTAGCTGCTTGCACTTTATCTTCAATCAACAGTTTAATAATGTTCACTACATCAGTTTGATGTACCAAATTTACTTGTGCGCTAGCATTTTTAAAAAGGCGATCAGATTGTAAGAATTTCCCCGGATGACGGTTAGGGCCAACTAAACCAGCTAAACGCAATATACTAACTTGTTTAGAAAATGCTTGTGCCGCTTCTTCCGCCGCAAACAGTGTTTCAACTTTTTCAGCCGTTAAATTTAACGTATGACTTTCATCAATTTCCCCCACTAAACCATTATAAATGGCCGTGGTGTTCAATAAAATAATCTGTTTGGTTTTGCCTAATTCAGCGAGCTTAACCAATTGCTGAATTTTCAAAGGATAATCTAATCGACCTTTTTTTAATTGCGGTGGAATGGCGATAACTAATACATCTTGTTGAAATAAGGCTTTATCAACGCCCGCCATTTCTGCGTTACTGTCGAATTCACTAATATCAGCCATAATGGGTAACATTAACTGCGTAGACGGAATATTTAAGCGGTTAAGCTTCTCTAGCGTTGGTTCTGATTGGTAACTAGCAAGTACTTGAATATTTTCAGCTAATAAAGCGGGCGCGAGAACTTGTCCTAACCAACCACAACCGATAATGCTAACGCTCATAAAAAATGTCTCCAAAATATAATAATCAATAGCGAACAAAATTAGTCAGCATCTGCTGCTTTCTTTGTTCGAAAGTCTTTAATCGACTCGACAACATCATGAGCAATGGCATTAGGTAAAGGGATAGACAAGTTATATTGCAATATTTTCCAACCTTGCTCAGTATTAATCAGCAAGCCACTGCCACGACAACGACCATAACTTTTGTTTTCTAATAACTCGTCAAAAAATACAATGTTTTCCACTTGCGTCGGAGTAATGTGACGGTCTATAGGGTGATACAACCAGCCTTTGCCTTGATTAAAATATGGTTTAACAAAAGCAGAGAATTGCGTTTTATTCCAACGCTCACTACTATCCGTTCCCATGTATATGGCATCGTCTGCCAATAATGACATATATTGCTCATAATTGGCGTTAGCCGCCGCTTGATGAAAATTATTTAATACTTTATCAGCATCTTCATTTGCTGATGAGAACATGCTCACCAACAATAAACTCAATATAATTTTATACATACAGACCCCAATTCCCTGTCTTAACTCGATTAAGACCATAATAGCTGAATTTATTTATTTCTGGCAGTACTTACGTAGCCTTATCTCTTTTTAAAACCGCAACGTAAGAACCAGTAAAAACCGCAACCGTTTTATCACCGCAACAAACTTGTACTTCAATGTTAAAGCGGGCATTTTTTCCTAACGCCAGCGCATCACCACTGCCTGTAACTAAGGCCATAGAAGTTTGCGCATGGGCAACACCTGCCAATGGTGCGAGATAGCGAATATTTCCCTCTGCCAAAACAATATCAGCCTGCTGTTGGTATTGTTGCAAAGCAAAGTAAACCCAGCCCCAGCCAGTTAGTGTTGCTAAAGTATAAATGCTGCCAGCAAACATCGTATTGTGTAAGTTTTTATTAAATGTTGGTTCGCAGGTCGTCACAAGCTGTTGTTGATCAAAGTAACAAATATTAATATTCATCGCTTTGCTTAATGGGATAGTTTGATGCCATATTGCTTGTAACTTATCAGCCTTTGCTAGCAGGTGAGTTTTCGAATTAGCAAGCTTTTTACTCATTTTAGTATGATGTACAACATCATATAGCGTATGTGAAAAACCCTGGTCTTGATAACCTAGCTGCAAGTAAAAACCAATGGCATTTTCTCTGGCGTTAAGTTCAATTTTATAAACGCCTACTTGCAATGCAATACGTTCAAACTCCTCAAGCAGTAACTTACCTAACCCCTTACCTTGTGCCGCATCATCAATTGCCATATAGCGTATTTGCGCGCTATGCTGATTACATTTATGTAAACGACCGACACCAACAATATTATCCATATCATCCAAAATCACACGATGGTATGATTGCGACTCAAGCTCATCTTTTTCACTACCTTTAGGCTGTTGCCAAGGGCTTCGCAGCACTTGCCAACGAAGCTGATAGTAAGTATCTATTTCAGTTTGATTTTTTGGCGCCCTACATCTATACATTGTCTACTCTTCAGCCGTCTATACCAGGATAATAAAAACACGTGAAACTTGCTCAACATGTTAATCAAGGCCGACTAGTGTACCTCAGTAATGATGCGGACCAAATATCCATTTGTGAAAATTCGCATTATCGTTGGCTAATGTTTGACGATGTTATTCAAAGTGTGATGCATTTACGTCGCCCCGAAAAATTAACGTTACCTCACCAATACGCTGCACTTATACCGTTGTTATTTTTTAAGCCAAAGCAAGTGGTTGAACTGGGGTTAGGCGGTGGTAACATTAGTCGATTTTTAAGTGCATTAAATTCAGATATTGAAGTTGTTAGTGTTGAGCTTTCTAGCCAAGTTATTCGTAGCTTTCGCGAACATTTCAATCCACTGCAGCATAATATTACTATCGAAAATAAGGCGGCTATTACTTGGTTACAAGACAAAGAACACAGTGATAAACAGCCAGCAGATTGGCTAATTTGTGATGTTTATCAGCATCATGCCGATAGTTTTCAAAATAGAGTAAAATTGTTAACCGCATTAATTGACAATTTGGCAGATGATGCCTGTTTAACCATTAACTTACCTGATCTTGATGATCATGAAGTTAATCTCTGTTTGACAATATTAAAGCAACTTCAAAGCTCACATCAAATTATTTACTTTCATATTCCTCGTTACCTTAATATTGTCATTCATCTATTACCTAATCATTGGCCCATTCTCAATCTGAAAAAACGATCAAAAGCGACTAACCTACCGTTATGGCAATATCGTCGATGGCGTAAGTACTTCACCAATCACATTAAGGCTTAAAGCAGTTAATTAGCACTGCAAGTTTATAGTTACAGGGCCGTCATTTAGTAATCTAACTTGCATATCAGCACCAAAAACTCCTGTTGGCACGGCAAAATCAAGCAGACGCAATTGCTGACAAAAATACTGATACAGTTCTTCACTCAACTTTGGTGGCGCAGCACTAGTAAAACTAGGACGCAGTCCTTTAGAGGTATTTGCAGCCAGTGTAAATTGGGAAACAACTAAGATATCACCATTTATTTGCTTCACATTTAAATTCATTTTTCCGTTTTCATCTTCAAAAATACGATAACCGGCTACCTTTTCAGCCAACCGTTTCGCTTTTTCTTGGTTATCACTTGGCTCAATTGCAAGTAAAACTAATAACCCCTGCTCTATTTCACCCACAACTTTATTATCTACACTCACACTCGCTTCCGACACTCTTTGTAACAACGCGATCATTTATTCATATTTCCTTGTTCAGTAATAAAATTAGCCATAGTGTCGGCCGCTTTACAAAAACCATCAATAGTTTGAGACTCAAATCCACCATGGCCAGCCTTTGGCAATACTTGTAATTGAGCGTTTGGCCAGCCTTGCACAAGTTGATAAGCATTAGTTAACTGACAAACCATATCGTATCGACCATGTAAAACTATTGTCGGTATATCTGAAATCACTGCCATATTATTTAAAATGAAATCTTCTTCAATAAAGCAGTTATTCACAAAATAGTGACTAGATATTTTCGCCATACATAACGCTTGATGCGTATTATCAATATGACTCATATCAATATGATGATGCTCTATAGTGGATAAACGTAGCTCCCATAAACACCAAGCTTTACTTGCTGCCGTCGCCGCAATTTCATTACTGCCAGTTAACGCATCATAATATGCGGCTAATAAATTTTTATTGTCTAGTCCAGCAACATGCTGACTAAACTCTTGGTAATATTCTGGGAAAAAGCATGCGGCACCAGTATTACGATAAAGCCACTGATATTCAGAGTTCTTTCCTAAAAAAATGCCTCTAAGAATAAAGCCTAATACTGTGCTAGGATACTTAATACCATAGAGTATTGCTAAGGTGGTGCCCCAGGAGCCACCAGCCACCAACCAGCGTTTAACCTTAAGATGCTGACGAATGTTTTCAATATCTTCAACTAAATCAGCACTGGTATTATTTTCAATACTTGGGGAAGGTTCCGAGCGACCGCAACCTCTTTGATCGATAAGAATAATACGGTATTTTTCAGGGTCGAAATAGCGACGGTGATTATTACTACAGCCACCACCGGGTCCGCCATGAAGATAAATCACAGCAATACCATTGGGGTTGCCTGATTGCTCAATATATAACTTATGCCCCCCTTTAACTTCTAACCACTCTTTATGGTATGTAGAAATATTCGGAAAAAGCACTCTAGACATATATTCCTCCTTGAAGAGAATAGTGTCAGTTTAGTTGCTAGATTAGCAAATAGCGATATTATCGTAGTGACCTAAACAATAAATTACTCTACCTCTTTTTCATTAACTCCTACTTTACGTTTTGCTTCAAAATCTTCTAATGAAACGGTAAATAATGCTCCTATAAGTACTACTAACCAACTTAAGTAGACCCACAAAAATAGAATAGGAATACTTGATAACGCGCCATATATAGCTTGATAAGATGGTAGTTGTGTCACATAGATAGCAAAAGATTTCTTGGCAATTTCAAATAAAATGGCCGCTAAAGTTGCTCCAGCTAAAGCAAATTTCATTGGAATAATTTTATTCGGCACCACCATATACAAGATGAAAAATGCAGCAATTGAAGCAAATAGAGGCAAAGCTCGAACAAATATATTGGTAATACCTAATAAGTCATAATCACCGAATGAAACTAATGAAACAATATAAGAAGTCATAACCAAACTACTACCTACTAAAACAGGCCCTAAGGTTAATACCATCCAATACATAGAAAATGACGTCATCACGCGCCTTTTTTCATTTACTCGCCAAAGTTTATTCAAACATTTATCAATAGCTGAAATAAGTAACATTGCAAAAACAAATAGTGCTGTGATCGCCACTGCAGACATTTTAGATGCATTACTAACAAAACCTGTGATGTGTTCTCTAACAACGTCACCAGAAGCAGGTACAAAGTTTTGATATACGAAATTTTCAATCATTTCGCGAATATCAGAGAAAAGAGGGAAAGCTGTCATTACTGAAAGCATCACAACCATTAAGGGCACTAATGACATTAATGTGACATAAGATAAGTAACCAGCGGTGACATGAATATGCTCTTTTTTCAGGTTGCTCAGAAACAAGTACAAAAAACTTGATACTTTTTTAACATGATCGTTTTGTTTAATTTCTTCTAGCTTGGGGTGCATAGACGTCACTGTTCATTATAATTAGTAATATATTAAGATAATGCAGGACGGAACGATAGTGTATTGTCACAAAATTGTTATTTATAAATAGCTTTATGAATGGAGTTTCTTTAAGTTTTCTATTTATAGGAAAGAGATAAAAATTGTTTAGCGTTATGACGAAAATACTTCAAAGCTTGCATTTGAATTGTCAGCCTTTACATTAACTTCAGTTAACAGCTCTGATAATTGTTTAACTTGTTTCGGGCCAGCTAAGCCGTTTTCAAATAACTGGCTTAATTGCTGTAAATTTTTCAGTTGTTCGGGTGACATAGAAAATTCCTTTTTCTTTACTAACTTACTACAATGATTTTAACCTGCAGTTCGTCTTCCTGTACACGGAAAAATTACCATATTATTAGCTTTGTTATCACGTCCATCATTGATAAATTCATTATATAACTCATCAAGTTCGCGTTTTTCTAATAATTTTGCATTATTGGCAACAGCTTTTTCAAATAAACAACTTAGCCTTACAAGTTTACTTGGGTCCATGTTTTCTGCCTTCCTCAGTGTTTTAAATCACTGCAGCTGTTTGTAGATAGCTAAACTATAGCAGTAGAACTTAATTCTAAAAGGTAGATAAAAAAAGGATTTGAGGTAAATATTGAATAATTTATAGATGTGTTATACCTGTATATTTAACAGGCTGTTTTAATTGACAATTAAATATTAGGCTAAATTAGCTATGTTTTTAGCTGATAGTATTTTGAGATATGTCTTACATTTATAATCTCTTCACTACTGATAAAGAAGAGCTCAAAAAAAAACCACTTGAGTTACCCCAAGTGGTTTTTTAAATTATTACTTTACTAAAGTCTATTTAGCAGAACGACCTTCACGTTTACGGTCAGATTCTTTTAAGAATTTCTTACGTATACGAATACTTTCAGGTGTTACTTCAACCAATTCATCGTTATCAATAAACTCAAGCGCTTGCTCAAGAGACATAAGAATAGGTGGCGTTAATGTTTGTGCTTCATCAGTACCTGATGAACGTACGTTAGTTAACTGCTTACCTTTAAGGGCATTTACTGTTAAATCGTTATCACGGCTATGAATACCAATAACTTGACCTTCATAAATATCAATACCGTGACCGATCAACATACGACCACGAGACTGTAAGTTGAATATCGCGTTAGTTAATGCTTTACCTGTTGCATTGGCAATCATTACACCATTTTTACGTTGGCCGATATCGCCACCTTTATGAGGACCGTATTCAAAGAATGTATGGTAAATCAAACCAGAGCCAGAAGTTAATGTCATAAATTCAGTTTGGAAACCGATCAAACCACGACTTGGCATGATGAAATCCATACGAATACGACCAGTACCATCTGGTGCCATATCAGTTAATTCAGC
>ENA-ORXI01002614-ORXI01002614.1-sediment-metagenome-genome-assembly--contig:-NODE-2614-length-12791-cov-4.813277_pt1 | contig 12791 bp, 10 predicted proteins | sample MGYA00237861_ERZ511468 | MGnify/ENA primary metagenome ERZ511468 (study PRJEB26299, sample SAMN06266213) | sediment metagenome | isolation source: Hudson Canyon methane seep mesocosm | place... | reverse complement strand
TGTAGAAGTGGCAAAACTTATGGCACCAGTTGCCAATGGCTTGGAGCTTAATCTTTCATGCCCTCACGCAAAGGGTTACGGTATGGCCATGGGGCAGGATCCCGATATGGTTCGAGAGGTGACTGCTGCGGTAAAGGCGGTGGTTGATATCCCTGTGATCCCCAAATTGACGCCAAATACCGCTAATATTGGAGAGATTGCTCTTGCTGCCGTGGCCGGAGGAGCTGATGCCCTCTGCGCTATAAATACTGTTGGTCCGGGTTATACTTCGTCTCATGGCCAGCCAGTGCTAACTAATGGCGCTGGTGGCATGTCAGGTAAAGGTGTTTTGCCGATCGCCCTGAAATGCATTCGTGAAATTGCTGCCGTTACGGATGTGCCTATCATTGGTTGCGGGGGTGTTAGTAGTGCAGCAGACGTAAGGGAATTCATAGATGCTGGCTCCACTATTGTGGGAGTGGGCTCCGCACTAACTGGGATGACGACAGACGACATAGGTAGTTATTTCAATCAACTTGAATCTGATATTTGTTTTGCTAGTAACAAGGCAGAAGGACATATTCGCTACGATATTGACATGGATTTTGAGCCTGTTGTTTTAGTTGAAAATAAGCGTGTATGCGAAGACATTTGCGTTCTGACTTTCGACAGAAAAATTAATATTCAGGCGGGCGAGTTTATTTTCCTTTGGATACCAGGCTTGGGAGAAAAACCCTTTTCCGCTCTTTCAGATGATCCTTTTCAGTTGGCTGTAATCGATGTTGGTATATTTACTCATGAACTAATGGACTTACCCGTCGGTTCGGAAGTATACGTACGAGGCCCTCATGGGATTCCTGTAGCTCCACCTGAAGATGCAAAAATTATGGCTGTTGCCGGAGGTACTGGTCTAGCAGCGGTTTATCAACTTGCCAGAGATTTTGGCAACGCCGAGGTTTTTACAGGGGCTCGCACAGCAGAGCGACTTTATTACCTTGAAGAGTGCCAGAAAATAGCTCAGGTGCATGTTGCGACTGATGATGGCAGTCAAGGCTTTAAGGGTGTTGTAACTGAGTTACTCCGAGATCGTTTGAAAGGGATGGAACGGTCCGAGTTAGATATGCTGGTTTTTTATAACTGTGGACCATCTCCTATGGTACATGCTGCTGCTGCCGTTCAGAGGGAGTTCTGCAGAGATGATCAAATCTTTAGCGCGATTGATTACCTTACTAAGTGTGGTGTGGGGATCTGTGGAGCATGTGCTGCTCCAGATGGTCAGCGTATTTGTGTGGATGGACCCTTTTTACAAGCCTCTCCGGCTAAACCCATAAGTCTATGACTCTGTTTTAAATCTCATCTCTTCTCGAGACGATATCTTCCATCGGTACCTGAAAGTATTCTGCTAAGGCCTTCAGGCTATGAAATTTTAGTGATTTGGTTGTTCCGTTTATGTAACGGCTAATAGTTGCCTGAGGCACACCTGTGACTCTCCCAAGTTCACTTTGGCTAATGTTATGTTTTTCCATTAATTGATCTAGCACTCCGATAGCTCCTTGCTTTTCCAGTTTACACTTAAATCTATAATAGACGTTTTTCTTCAATAATCTATACGAATTCGCATTTTTGCATAGTGGCTCACAAAATAAAGTCCCTAGAGGCTATCGTCTCCCATAAAATGTGGATCATAAGGGTAAACTTAGTGACAAATAGAAAGCATTCGCTTGTTCTGTTTTTATTTATTACTGAGTATTTGATAAGAAGATGGTAGAAACAGAGACAGGCAATGTTCGGCGGTTTAGTCGCAAGTATTTCACTGACTCTCAGGAACAGTTAGTCAAACGTGAAAACCACCATTTTATGGTTTTTTGTAGGATAGTTTTCAAGTCCCGAAAGTGGAACTTTTACGAATTTTGGTTTGGCGCGGGAAAAAAACTTTGGCTTGAAAATATGAGCATAGCCGTACCCTTGAGCTGCTAAAAACGACAGTATGGCGTCAGTTTTGGTCTTGTCTTTTTTGACATGAAATTCTAAAACTAACATTGGTTGATGTTTTTGCAGAGTTTCAGTTGCCCCTTGAAGAGCTTTTAGTTCATAACCCTCTACGTCCATCTTAATGAAACTAATGGGTCGTGGTGCTTTGTTTTGCAAGTATTCATCTAAAGCCATAACAGAGAATTCAGTATTTGCTTCTGCAGCATCTGTTATCTGAGCACCACCTAAGTTCAAATGGTTTGCTCTTGCCGGTAAGGTATCAGTTTGGTCACTGAGTCCAAGGTTAACTGCAGTAATATTGTCAGCAAGTCCAGCGTTGAGTGCCAATAGCTGGAAGGTTTTATGGTTTGGTTCAAAGCTGATAACTTGTTCAAAAAGGCCAGAAAAAAAGACTGCATGATTACCTATATTGCCTCCAATATCTAAACAGATTTCCCGAGGGTTAGGTTCGGACACTAAAAAGGACTTTAGAGCTATTAGTTCGTTACGCTCAAAAATACCATCGATCATTATTTTGCGCGATATGATGTCTTGAGAAAAGCAGGCTACTTGAGGGTAATCCTTTACGTTTCTCTCAGCGGCTTTTTCTAGGCCAAATTTTAACATTTGACGCATTACTATGTTCATGTATCTATCATGGGCAATTTTTAAAAGTAACACAAGTTCGGGCAGTCACAATATCTACTTTCTCTCCACCGTGAGGTAGAATAGGCAACGATTTAGTTGGGTTAACTTGAATGATCAAGGTTGCTTGATACTTCAACATCCAAGATCCAGTTTAAAGCGAGTTCATAAAACGGTTTAATCTAATGGCATATGCAGTAAAAGAAATTTTCTACTCTTTACAGGGTGAAGGCGCGCATGCAGGAAGGCCGGCTATATTTTGTCGTTTTACTGGCTGCAATCTATGGAGTGGACACGAGAAACATCGGGCTGATGCTGTTTGCCAGTTCTGTGATACTGATTTCGTGGGCACAGATGGAGATGGTGGAGGTAGCTTTAAGAATGCTGTGGACCTAGCCAAAGCGGTTGTGAGCTATTGGCCTGACAGCATTACAGATGTTATTCACCCCTATGTTATATGCACTGGGGGAGAGCCCTTGTTGCAGCTGGATAAAGATCTGATAGAAGCTTTTCATAACGAAGGCGCAGAGCTAGCTATTGAGACGAATGGCACATTGCCAGTACCCGAAGGTGTAGACTGGGTTTGTGTTAGTCCTAAATCAGGATCTACTGTGGTTGTGGAGAAGGGAGATGAAATTAAATTGGTATATCCCCAAGAAGGTCATCAGCCCTCAGATTTTGTTCATTTGAATTTCGAGCATTTTTTCCTACAACCGATGTTCGATGAAGATGAAAATGACCATGTCAAGGAAACCATAGAATACTGCTTAACTCATCCTAGATGGAGCCTGAGTCTGCAATCCCATAAGCTCTTAGGACTGCAATAGAGACTTAAAATTGTTGGTAGCCAATCGCAATTGTGCCCACGATGAAGCAGTAATAAGAGAAGTATTTAAGCTGGGCCTTACGAACAAGCTTTATCATCCATTGGCACGCGAAAAGACCGGTAATGAAGGCAGCTAAGAATCCAGCCCATAAAATACTGACCTGGTCAGAACTAATCTGTAATCCGCCATCTATAAGATCTTTAGCTATTTTTCCCAGAATAAGAGGAACCACCATTAAGAATGAAAAGCTAGCTGCCTTGCTGCGATCAATACCCAGTAGCACAGACGTTGAAATCGTAGCGCCTGACCGGGAGATGCCAGGTAATATAGCAATAGCCTGAGCAACACCAATAATAATTGAGTGCCTTAAAGAAACGCCTGTAGTTGTATTTTTGGCATTGTCCGCAATGATCAAAAGTACGCCTGTTACCCAAAGCATGACACCCACCAAGACTATCTGACGGTCGAATAGCACTTCGATTTCATTGGCAAAAAGGACACCCACTGCGGCCGCGGGTATCATGCTAATAAGAATCTTCAGTGAGAACTGAAATTCATCATTGTTTTTTCTCTGAAAGAGACCTTTTGCAATTTGAGCCACCTCCGCTCGAAATATGACGAGTGTTGCAAGGGCGGTTGCAAAATGCACTACAACAGTAAACATCATACTTTCTTGGGGTACGCTAGTATCGCCTAGCAACGCTTTGCCGAGTTCTAGATGGCCGCTACTACTTACGGGCAAGAACTCTGTGAGCCCCTGGACGATACCTAATATTATTGCTTCTATAAGTGACAATTACATACTCCAAATAACAAGTTCACCAAGAGGATTTACTAGATTAAATCATAGAAGTTTATTATACGAATAAATTATTTAGCTTTGGCGATTCCGAACCAATCTACTCATATCTCAAGGCGTCAATAGGGTCTAGGTTTGCCGCTTTGGCTGCAGGAATAATCCCAAAGATTAAACCGATTCCTGCACTGAAACCAAATGACAGTAAAATCGCCCACATCGGAACAGTTGCTGCGGGTAAGTCAGTCAGGTTACTGATAAGCGAGCCAGCACCAAAGCCCAGTAGAAGACCAATTAGCCCCCCAAGTAAACAAAGGAAAATAGCCTCAATCAAGAACTGTAGCAAAATATCAAAGCGCGTCGCGCCCAATGCCTTTTGAATGCCGATTTCTCGAGTCCGTTCAGTAACCGATACCAACATAATATTCATTATGCCGATTCCACCTACTAGCAGTGAGATACTCACAATGCCCGCCAAAACCAAAGTAGTGCTACCAATAATTGATTCAAAAGTTTTCATCATTTGATCGGCAGAGCTAATTTCAAAGTCATTAGGCTCTCCGGAGTCGATTTTATGGGCTCTACGCAAAATACTTGTGATGTTGCGTTTGACTTGAGGAACCTGTTCCAACTTATCTACAGATAAGCTAATTTGTATATTTGACCCCCAGTGACCCCCAATAAGAGATTGGGCTGCACTAAAAGGGACTAATGCAAAATCGTCCTGGTCGAAACCAAATAACTTACCTTTTTGTTCGGTTACGCAAATAACCTTAAACCACTCACCTAATATGGAGATGTGCTGTCCTATTGGACTTCCTTGGATTTCAAGTTTATTAGCTAGGGAAGGTCCGATTAACGCCACACGACGCCGGCTTTTATCATCACTAACGTTGAAGAAGCGCCCCTGTTCGCAATAGACGGCATTGAGCTTCTGGTAGGTTGAAGCGGTTCCAAAGATCCGTGTAGAGACCGATTGGCCTCTGTAAGTAACACCACTATTTGAACCCCACATTTGCAGATTGGGTGTGACATTACTTGCACCGGGTACTTGATGCTTGATTTTCAAAAAATCCTCATAGGTAAGACGAGCGTATTTTCCTTGAAGTCTTGATTTTGGTGGTGTGTATCGATCGATACTAATAACATTAGTACCTATGCCATCAAACTGAGCGCTGACATTAGCACTAAAGCCCTGGACGACGGAAACAACAGCAATAACCGATGCTACACCGATGATAATTCCCAGTGTGGTTAAAAAGCTGCGAAACCGATGAGCGAAAACTGACTGTGCTGCCGACCGTGTACCTTCAATAATTTTAAATCTTAGATTAGACATCTGACGCCGCGCTCTTTTGTGAAGTCGTGCTTGCTATTTTGTTGTACTCATCCGATATCAGATGGCCATCTTTTAAAGTGATCACTCGATGGCAGCGATCGGCAATCTCCTGCTCGTGGGTTACAACAATCAAGGTTTGACCATCACCGTGCAGTCGGTCAAATAATGCCATTATGTCGATTGTTGTAGCAGAGTCTAAATTACCTGTGGGTTCATCCGCTAACAATATAGCCGGCTTGGCAACTAACGCTCTTGCTATAGCCACTCGTTGACGCTGACCACCAGACAACTGGTTGGGAAAATGTTGCATTCGGTCTTGCAGCCCAACCATATCAAGCGCATTTTTAGCCAATTCCAAACGTTTAGACTTAGCTAGACCACGATAGACCAGTGGCTGCATAACATTTTGTAAGGCTGTGGCTCGAGGTAACAAATTAAAATTCTGAAAGATAAAGCCTATTTCTCGATTTCGAATTTCGGCTAATCTGTTCTCATCAAGACTTGCTACATCGGTACCCTTGAGTTTATAGGCTCCAGCGGTAGGGTAATCTAAGCACCCCAACAGATTCATTAGGGTTGATTTTCCGGATCCGGATGAGCCAACAATAGCGATATAATCATTTAAGTGTATATCTAGGTTGATCCCCTCAAGGGCGTAAAACCCTTCTTCGCCCATCATGTAATGCTTTGCGATCTCTCGTAATTCGATAACATTATTTTTTGGCATTACTCAGTCTTCATCCTTGATTTCGCGAAGTTTCACTGCGTCACCATCTTTAAGCTTTGCCAGAAGTCTAGAGGGGCCAATAATAATATCTTCATCTAGATCCACGCCTTTGGTGACCTCCTGTAATTCATCATTTGAGATTCCAAGTTCGACATCACGCTTTACTGCTTTACCGTCAATCAGAACAAAAACATGGCTCGTCATTGTTGAATTGTCAGAAGAGCCAATGCGCACACCTCCGCGCCGACCCCTAACTTCCACATCAGAGTCCTCATCTTCGCTCTCTTCAAAGATAACTGCCTGTATTGGCACAGCAATCGTATTTCCTTTTACTTTCGTAAAGATCTCTGCCCGACAGCTCATGCCTGGCCGCACGTCGATGTTTTCATCACTTTCGAGTAATATTTTAACGGTAAAGCTAAGGCCTTCGCGATTGCTGGCGCGCTTAGCCGAGGTGGCAATTGTTTTAACTTGGCCTTTCAGTGCGTCATCAGGAAAGGCTACAGCATAAACGTCAACATCTTGGTCAAGACGCACGTTAGCGATATCAGCTTCATCAACCTGAACTTCCACTAATATAGATGCTGGGTCAGCAATCGTGATTAAGTTAGAGCCAGCAATGTTTGTTGTGCCGCTAATTGCAGTTTCTCCAATTTTAATATCCACGGAAGTTGCAATTCCATCAATTGGCGAACGAAACACAGTTTTTTCAAGCCTCTCGAGGGCTTTGTCTAATGTTGCTTGCGCTTGAGTTAAAGCTTCTTGGCGAGATCGTAGATCAATTTTGGCCAAGTCATGTTGGTTGTCTATGAGCTCAAATGCATCTTGTCCAATCATTTTTCGTTCGTAGAGATTTTTATTGCGAAGCCATTTCGCTTTGGTGTTATCCAGTTGCTTTTTTTGACGTTCTATAGCGATAGTCTGCATTCTTACGAAGGCTTGTTGTTGCTCCACGTCAGCGTTAAAACTCCGCTGATCGAGTCGCATCAATACTTGGTCCTGGCTGACATTATCCCCTTCCTCAATAAAGAGTTCACTGACTTGACCTATCACCTCGGATCGCAGTTGCACCTGATCTTTGTAAATTAATGTGCCAGAGGCAAGAATTGACGTCTTTATTTCCTCAATTTTTGCTGCTGCAATGTTGACGGATATTGCGTCACTATTTCCACTCTGCTTAAAGTAGGCTAGTGCGACTAAGGCTGCAATGACCCCAGCTATAATGAGTTTTTTCTTCATGATAAAACTGCTTCTCCCATGTTTGTATTCGCGCATCTGGTAGGTATTAGACGTAGTAGATACGTGTTTTGGATTCAATCCTTACGTTTGCATTATTATGTAGACCGACCAGATGCCATAGATAATCACTGAGGGTGCTACAGCAACATAAAGGGCCCTGTTGGCGTCTATAGCTAACCACGACTTTAACCCGACAGTGCACAGGTATACAGACCATAGAGAGAAAACGGTAATGCTGTTCCACAAACTAAACCAACTATGTGATTTATCAACTAAAAATCCTAGCCCTGCCGGAGCTAGATCCTCCATTGATACCAAGCCACTGCTGGAAAATAAGATGACTAGAATTCCGAGTAACGATGAAACGACAAGCGGCATGCTGATCCACCAACTAAAGCCATACCACCCGGTAAATGAAACCTCACTCGGTTGAAGGACGTTTGTCACTAAATTAAAGTAAACTGCCATAATAGCATTAGCAACAATTAGACCAATGACACCACCAAGAGTTGTTGACCATGTCATTCGGGTTTGACTCATAAATTCCGCAGACGCCTCTAATTCCGCTCCGCTCAAATCACCTTGGCTGAGTATTTGATCTACTAACCAATCAAAATCGACTACCGAAAAATAGTATAAAAACATGCCCGCAGAACAAGCTATAATTAGGGTAAAGGGACACCATGCCCAATGTTTTTTACCCTTAACGGTATCAAAGCCTTCCTTGGGTGACACTAAAATATCTACGCATGCTTTAAATGCATTAAATGTCATCTTAAAACTCCTTTTTAAATTAAATTTATGTCGATTTGTGTTTTTGGGCTTTTTTGGAGCCAAAGCCTCGACATATCTTGACCACAAGCTAAGGTGTCTCATGTGCAATGTCAACACAACACCGACACTATTTATTGAGCCTGAGAACAAATAGTGCTGTCACTTCGCCAAGTAAAAATTCCAGCAATTTAAATAGACAGATATACCTTTTTTCGGCCTAAAGTCGACCAAGTAACGCAATGTTGCGGTCAAATGGATTTCAATCTGAGTATATTTGTTGCGCAGAGGATTGCGTCAGCATATCCTCGTTCGATTATAGTATTTTTAATAGAACGCGTACTCGAGGGGGTAATGATGTCGAGCTCAAATACAGATAGCTCTGCAGGATTAGCAACTGGCGGCCAGCCGCAAGAAACACAAACTTTTGCTTTTGTTGCGATGACTTGCTTGTTCTTTTTCTGGGGTTTTATCACGGTCCTTAACGATATTCTGATTCCTTTTTTAAAAGAGTCATTTGATCTTAATTATACCCAAGCTATGTTGGTACAATTTTGCTTCTTCGGTGCTTATTTTATCGTGTCTCCATTTGCGGGAAGACTCATCGATAAGGTTGGATTTCAAATGGGAATCGTGATTGGGTTGCTAACAACTGCAACGGGTTGTCTATTGTTCTATCCATCCGCAGACCTTCATGCCTACTCATTATTTCTTTTCGCATTTTTTGTATTGGCCAGTGGGATAACAATCCTGCAGGTAGCAGCTAATCCCTATGTTGCCGCCTTAGGCCCAGAAAAGACGGCGGCGAGTCGGCTGAATTTGGCCCAGGCCGCAAATTCGCTAGGCACTACCGTCGGTCCTTTCGTTGGTTCAATGCTGATTTTAGGTGTTGTGGCTGCAGATGCTTCAGCGGTGCAGATGCCTTACTTGATGATCGCTGCTGTTCTTGTTGTGGCAGCACTTTTATTCAGAGGGATTAAATTACCCAAGTTAGCTCACGTGGAAACAAGCGAAGATGTTGCAGGGGATAGTGTCTGGAATCATCGATCCCTTGTACTTGGTGCACTGGCTATTTTCATGTATGTGGGCGGCGAAGTGTCCATCGGAAGTTTCCTAGTTAATTATTTTGCAGAAAGTTCTATAGCGGGCATGGAAATTGCGGAGGCAGGAGAGATGGTTGGCTACTATTGGGGAGCGGCTATGGTCGGTCGTTTAGTTGGTGCCTTCTTAATGAATTACATTGCTTCTACCAAGTATCTTGCAGCAAACGCTGTTATAGCCATTTTGATGATTGTTGTCAGCATGAATACCACAGGTGATACAGCCATGTGGTCCATCCTTGCTGTTGGGTTCTTTAACTCTATTATGTTCCCGACAATATTTACTCTTGCGGTTAAGGGATTAGGATCCATGACTAGCAAGGGCTCTGGACTAGTTTGTCAAGGAATTGTTGGAGGTGCCTTGATTCCTTTAGTTCAAGGCGTTGCCGCTGACACCATTGGTATTCAGTTAAGTTTCATTGTCCCAATGCTCTGCTATATCTACATTGGTTGGTATGCTTTGAAGGGTGCAGATCAGTCTTAAGAAAAGACTAACACTTAGACACAGAAAATGGCAGCCCCGGGTCTTCGAGGTTGCCATTTTTCTTCGAGTGAAAATTCAGATCATATAGCGTTTAACGCCATAAATATCAGCGATTGTTTTTAAATATTAGGGCGCCTTCCCTAAGGCAAACACTACTACAAATCCATTACAGATTTCTTTCAGTATATCTCACTAAATATCGATAATTATGATGACGGCATTTTATGAAGAAAATCGTATTTTGGGTCTGTGTTCTTGCGCTTAACGCCTGTGGAGGCGGTGGAGGACAACAGCCAGATGCAGTGCCAGTCGCTCCACCTACCTACGCCGTTTCCATCACATCCGAGGATGGAGGGTCGGTAGATACATCAGGAGGTGAATATCAAAACGGCACTATCTTAGAGGTGGCGGCAACCCCTGATGATGGTTTTATGTTTACTCAGTGGTCTGATGGTAATCGCGAAAATCCTAGGGCGTTAACTGTGAATGCAGATGTTTCACTCAGTGCCAGATTTTTATCTGCAATAGATTTGAGTTTAAGATTCCATGTCATGCAGGACGATCCGTGGATTCATAGTTCTGGTAACGCGATGCCATCTTGGGTTTCAGAGGGTGATATCGTTGAGACTCTAATGCCTGAACTTAACGATATCTGGCAACAGGCTGGTATCCACTGGTCTATAGAAAAAATTATTCAGGAGCCAATCGACACCTATGATGGTTACCAAGATGATGTTCGGTACATTGTAGATTCCCAAAGAGACAGTGAGGGTAAATCTGACCCTGAGAGATTGCCACGACTCTACGATTTAATGCAGCCTGATAATCGGAGTTCAGAGGAAGAGTTAGACGATAACTTATTCCATATTTATATTTTTCCTTTTATTGGCAACACTTCCCAGGGTAACGCGATGAGTTCGTTTGGGTGGCACTCAGTTGTTGGATCTTGGTCTAATAAGCATAACGACGGAGGCATCCCAGAAAAAACACTCCTGATCGAAGCTCAACAAAATTTTGTTCGAGGGTCCCTCGCCAGAACTATTGCCCATGAGCTCGGTCATGTATTGAGTCTTCGTCATGATTGCGAGCAGTGCTTGATGCATGCTCAAGGGTACGACATGAACGATACTCAGATTCAAACTGCTCGAGAAGAAGGTGCTAGAAGAAGTTATCAAGATCCTATGAGCATTGATATTTTGTCACTCGGTGATAGCTACACTATTGGTGAAAGCGTGTGTGACACCTGTAGTTTTCCTGAACAATTAAAAAGTAGCCTCGGAGCAGAGTACTCTGAGCAGAGCGAGGTCACTTTACAGGTGATAGCTAAAACCGGTTGGACGACCACTAATCTAAAGAATGCAATTGTATCTGAAGACCCCTCAAATGACTTTGATCTGGTGACTCTTTTAATCGGAGTCAATAATCAGTTCCAAGGTAAACTTTTTAGTATTTACGAAACAGAGTTCATTGAGCTAGTGACGTCTGCGATCTCTTTTGTTGAGGGAGATAAGAGTAAATTGATAATTGTTTCCATTCCTGATTACGGTTACACACCTTTTGGTCAAAATAGAAACCCCCAAACTATAAGTGCTGAGATAGATATGTATAACAGTTTTGCTGAAGATTACGCTAACGAAAACAACCTTTCATATGTCTATATTACGGATATAACCAGAGAAGGGTTAGATAACCCAAGCTTAGTGGCACCCGATGGACTGCATCCGTCAGAACTTGCTTACAGTCGTTTTGTGGAGCGCTTAATGCCGATTGCACTAGAAAAAATCGAGTAGTTGAAGCGTGAGGCTGGATGCATGTCAATAATAGCCTTCTTTCGTCAAAAGTTTTCAGGAAAAAAGGTGCAAATCTACGTGAAATTCATACGTTTATAAGTTACAGTCGTCGAGATACGTCTAATTTTAGAGACGGGGAGAATATCAAGGTGTTTAAAAGGATCATGATCATGTTCAATTCAAGAAGCTATGAGGTTGTCAAGTCAGCTGCGCTAGTAATGGTTTTATTGTTTTCGACCGGTTACGCGTCAGCGCAAGTGCAAACAGTAACTGGAACGCTCTCTGTCAGTGAGCTATCCGCGGGCCAAAGCACTAATTTAACAGTTACCTACCAAGCGACCGATGATGCAAAGGTGACCGGTTTAGGGCTGAGACTACATTATGATAGTTCGGTTCTTGAAATGGGCGAATATACCGATAGGCTGCGAGAAAGTGCCCAGCCATTCCAGATTAAAGACGATACCAATGACCTTGATGAGGATCCCACTACAGATAAATATTTTTTAACATCATGGGCTGACACCAGTGGTGACGGGTGGCCCTATGATGCTGCTCAACCAGCTACTTTGTATGCTGTTCCCCTGACTGCAATAAGCGGCTTCAATGGTAGTACTTTAAAATTCACTGCGTCCTCGACAGCTGCGGGTTATTCGCTTTCAGCAGAAAATGTCACGATTAACAAAATTCCAGGCACGGTGTCTACGCTCTCGAGCTTGACAGCGTCCTATACTTTAAATGGTACTGACACAGACATTACTCTCTCTCCGGCATTTGATTCAGCAACGACAGATTACTCTGCAACCGTTGCTTACCCAGTAACGTCAGCTTCTGTTATTCCAGTATTGACTGATGGTTACGCAACAATAGATAGTTTCACTGCAAATGGTGAAGCAGTGATTAACAACACGTTTGACCTCTCTGTTGGCAGTAATTCGGCAGATATTGCGGTGCTTGCTGAAGATGGAACTGGGACTACAACTTATTCTGTTAGTCTTTCACGAGCAGAAGCAATGGCAATCACGGTCGCTACGCCTGCCGTTATTACCACTGCAAACCAGGCCGCCTATGATGTTTCTGGAACCTGTAATTCAACTGGAGTTTCTGTTGTCGTCACTTTAACAGC
>ENA-ORXI01002613-ORXI01002613.1-sediment-metagenome-genome-assembly--contig:-NODE-2613-length-12796-cov-4.884739_pt1 | contig 12796 bp, 6 predicted proteins | sample MGYA00237861_ERZ511468 | MGnify/ENA primary metagenome ERZ511468 (study PRJEB26299, sample SAMN06266213) | sediment metagenome | isolation source: Hudson Canyon methane seep mesocosm | place: USA:Hudson... | reverse complement strand
TATCATTGGTATCATGCACAACTGACTTAAACTCAGTAGCTCCATCCTTAATAACAGCCATAAATTCCTTAGAGCTTTCATTTAATCCTTCAGCCATTTTTGCCGTTCCAGTTTCAAGACCTGCTTTAACAGCATCAACTCCATCCTGCATTCTTTCACTGTAATTTGCCAACAAATCTTTAGTCACCTTATCGTGTTGCATCAAATGTTGATTAATGAACGAATCTGTTTTGACTAATAACTCTTTATAATGCTCTGTAGCGGCATCAGAACTACGAGAAATCTCCTCACGCATTGCCTCGTTCTGCTTGCCTATTTCATCAGAAGTTCCCGTTAAACTTTGATTGGTTTCCTTAACCGCTTTATTAAAGTCAGTTGTACTTTCAACAAATCCCGTTTTAACCGTATCAACCGCTTGCCCAATATCACTCACAATAACTTTCACTTGATCATGTATCACAGGAACAGATTCGATGGCATGATCACGCATCTCTTTAAAAGCACCTAAATGCCCTCCCAATGTTTCCACTTGCTCCTGATTAACCTTCATAATTTCTTGCAGATTACTCATGGTTTCAGGAATATGAGCAGACTTCTCACTGATAATACTGACCGAATCTTTTGTTTGGTTAATTGCAGAGACACCTAAAGTATATTGAGCAACCATTTGTTCAATTTGCAGAGCATAATTTTCCTGCCATACCACTAGCTTTTTAACTGATTCATCAAGTGCCTTAAAATTATCCCCAAATTGCTCAATCAAATTATTATTAAAATCTGTAATCACATCCTTCAAAGCCTTGATCACTTCTTCAGTGGCAGATTTAGCAATCGTATCCGCTACATCTTGCAGTCTAAGCCATAATTTATCGGAAAACTGTTGAAAGGCTTGCTGCTGTTCAGTACTCACTGTTTGAATGACAGCTAAACGTTCATCTATCGCCTTAGCTGTTTTATGGTTATCATTCATATCACCACGTAACAACTTCACCTGACTGACTAAAGTATCGTCCTCACTACCCACAATAGCCCTTTTTAAATCAGCTAATAACTCCTGCTGAATAAGGGAGGATTCAAGCATTAAACGCCCTTGCTCATTAATAGCTCGATACACATCATCAGCCCCAACATCTTGTAAATCAGCTTCTTCAGTTTGATTAAAGACACTAATCGCCCCAGTAACTTTAAAAATAATTGAGGCTGACATTCCCACTAAACTAGTAATAAAGGCTGTTTTAAGCCCCTTTAATAAATCACCAATACTGCCATCAATATCATTTGCATTAAAATCTAGTAAACCCACCACAATCCCGATAAAGGTTCCTAAGATTCCTAAAGAGGTTAATAATGTAGCTGAATAATTAACATACCCTTGTGCTTTTCCTGTTTTTCGAAACCAAACAGCTAACACCAAGCTGATAATGATAAGCCAGAAAAAAAACTCTGTGATAGAGCTTGCCTCAGCTCCTTTTAATAACGACTCCAAAAATGCAGACATTTACTTCCCTTATATTTTTCTTGAAATTACTTGATTTAGAAAGGATTAGCTTTACTTAACTGCTGTTCCAACATCTACCGAACGCTTTAGTACGCCTGTTCTCAGCAGAAAATCTAACAGCCAGTATATAGTGTATTATTTTGAATACTAGTGAAACTCTGTAAAACCTTTATTCAAGGCAAATGATACAAATGCTTTCTCCCATCTCTAACTATCAACGCTTCATCAACTAGAATCGACAACCACTTGGTTATCCCCTGTTTGCTTAACTCTGGATATTTATTTTGTAAATCTTCCAAACTAATCTGATTGTTATCTTTGCAATATCTAACAATATCTTGATAAAACAAATTCAATAGTGATCCATATTCTTGCAAACTTATAGATTCAATTTCCTCACTATTTTTCTCAGTTGATGAAACTAAGTTTTCGCTATTATCTTTCTGCTCTATATTAAATACATCAGTCTCCACAGCTGTAGACTTAGTTATTGACTGATTTTCTGGCGTTGCAGTAAATGAAATATCAGACAAATTATGCACATCGTTGTTAGCATAAGCACTACTAATTTCAGCTTCATTTGGTTCTTTAGATGATGATTCATCAGTACTTTCGGAATCAATAGAAAACAAATCCACCTGAGTATCTGACTCAACTGTATTTACATTTAATTCGACCTGTTCAACATCACTACCAGTCCCAAATTCTCGATTAAAATCATTAAATGCATCATCTATTGCATAACCACCCAATTTAATTAATTCTTGATTGCCTGCATACTCAATATTTCTTACCAATGGTACAGACCAACCTTTCTTCAAATTTTCTTTCGCACCAGCCCAAGTCCCACCCTTATTAAAATCAGACTTAACAACCACCACAGCCTTGGAAAGAATATAAATATACTTATTACGTGCCATTGCATTACCCGTATTAAATCCTGCTTCAGGATAAAAAGGAGATACAAGGACCAGCTGCTGATTAGAAAGAAACTCTCTATAAACTTTACTAGCAGAAGAACGAAACAAACTATCAGCAAGCACGCCAATACAATCGCCACCTGCTTTTAAAGCAGACAGCATAGAAACTTGATCGACTCCTTTTGCACCACCTGATACGACCGTATATTTTTGTTTAACAGCCAACTGGGCTTTAGCTTCAGTAAAGACTTCATCCTCATTATCAATAGTACGGGACCCAACAAACCCAATACCAATAGTATTTAATAACGCTTTATTACCCGCACCAAATAAGACAGGCGGTGCTAAATCTTTTAGTTTATTTTTTAGTAAGCGAGGGTAATCAGAATCTGCCCGAGAGATAACCCACACACCTGCCTTAGACCATTTTTCCAGTGCAAACCCCATACTCGCACCACGAGAAATAAGGCCTTCAATACGCTCACTAGAAACTTTAGCTTTTGGGTCTACCCACAATTCTAAAACTTCTTTTCTTCTTTGTAATAAATCAGCGGGATTAAATTTATTTTCATACAGCCACCGTGAGAATCGACCATACTCGGTAGGCGTTAATGGTTTAAATTTACCAACTTCATTTTTATTAAAATAACAACTCAACAATAAAGTTGCCTGCAAGGTATCATTAATTAACATGGTTTCATCCATTATTACTTGTACTGGTTAAGGCAATTGGGATAACTGCCCCTGCCCCATTTTTCCTTAATAATGCAGCAACAACCGTAAAAGTCCACCTTGAATCAACCGCATCGTCCAGCAAAAATACTGAATCTCCAAGGACTTGATCAGACTGAATACCAAATGCCCCGTCTAAGTTTTGACTCTGATAAAAACTATTAGTCATCATTTTTTGTTGTGGTTTCTCATTGTCAACAAAGACACAATCAGTACAATGAATTTTTAATGTTGCAGCTAACTTATAAGCAAAATTCTTAACTAAATCAGGATGCCTAGGTGAAGGTACATAAGCTATCCAAGTAGGTTGCAATTCTAAAGCCATTGAACGAATCATTTTAACCATCGGCTCTAATAAGTCATCACTAAAATGATTGTTTTTCTTACCCTCTGCAACTAACTCACCCCATGCACCATCACGCCATTTAGACAATGCTAATCCTTGTTCAGCCTGCAAGTTACTATCCCTATAAGCAAAGCCATATAATGGAAATGCCTCTCGAACTAAATCACCCGATTTACCAAATATTTTTCTAGGCTCAACCTTAATATAAAGGTGCTTTAAATACTCTGCTGCTTCTAATACAAGCTCCCGCTCAATCAAAATATTTAATTTATTATCAGGAGTACAGTTAGCACATTTGCCACAGTTTTCAGAACTGTCATCATCTAACTCATTAGCCAAAAAATGCATTAGGCAAGTCTCAGAGCCATGGTAGTCTTTTAAAGTATTCCATTCTTTTATTTTAATGCTAGATAATCGTTCAATGCGCTCATGAGGCAATTGATAATCACTCGCTGTTCGATAATACTTAGAGCCATCTTTTAAAATAGGTGATGGGTTTTCAACGCTCAAAAATTTCAATATCTTATTTATATTGCCATTAGACAGATTGGCATACTTTTCAATCTCCGCTTCTTTTAAACCGTCATGACTAGCCAATAACGCTAATAGCTCATTCACATCCGTTTCACTAGGGAATGCATTATTGATAAAAAAACTTTGGATCCTTTCATCTTCATGTCCAAACATCAGTATGCCCAATGCACGATCAATTCCTCGCCCAGCACGACCCACTTGTTGATAATACTCAATCACATTACCTGGTGCCTGATAATGGATAACAAAACTAATATCAGGCTTATCAAACCCCATACCTAATGCAGACGTAGCTACCAACACTTTTAAACGATTATGAATTAAATCATCCTCTAATTGCTTGCGCTCGTCTGAATTCACACCGCCATAATAAGCTCTAGCATCAATGCCTTTCGATTGCAGCCATTGAGCGACTGTTTCACAATCTTTGGTGGTTTTTGCATAAATAATGCCCGTCCCCTCAAGACTTAACAACGCCAGGCTTAGCCATGCTAAGCGTTCTGTTTTATGAGGAAGTACCAAATTTTGTAACTGCAAAGCCTCTCTCAGCAAAGGGCCTCTGCGTATTTTAAGCTGGCCACCTAATTGCTGTTTAACATCTTCAACCACCCGATTATTAGCCGTTGCAGTCGTTGCCAGTACAGGCATATTGCTTGGCATAAATTGAAGAATACGCACAATACGACGATAATCGGGTCTAAAATCATGCCCCCAATCTGAAATGCAGTGCGCCTCATCCACAACAAACAAGCCAACTTGAGATAAGATATTTTGTAGTACGTTTTCTACAAATTTATCATTCGCCAACTGCTCTGGTGAAATAATCACCGCATCAGCATGACCTGCTAAAAGCTGGCTTTCATTTGCAGTTCGCTCCCCTGGCGATAAAGAAGAATTAATTGTGACAACATTCAAACCTAATTTTTCTGCACTCTCAATCTGGTTACGCATTAAGGAAATCAGAGGCGAAATAATAATGCTAAGACCCGCTCCCTGCTGACGCAGTATTTTGGTTGAAATAAAATACACCGCACTTTTACCCCAGCCCGTTTTTTGCACCACCAGCACCCTATCTTTTTGTACCACCAACTCTTCTATTGATTCCCATTGATCAGAATGAAAGGAGGCATTTATATTATTTGTCATTTCCCTAAGATATTCTAATGCGAGTTGTTTCATTTTTTACCCTAATAGTCTCTGCGTTTTTTGGAGATAATTTGTATTGTTAGATAATATTTTTACAAAATGCCTAAATCTCCATATTCACCACTCAGCCCACGCCAAAATACCAGCACTTCTTCTAGCATTGGGATAGAGTCGGTAATTAAACCCGTACCGATAGAGCCATTATATTTTTCTACATAATTACGTGTTGCATGATAAGCCAGAGTTTGTGCAGCTTCTTCAGTATTTAATAAACAAGCAACTAACAACTCTAAAGTTAACAAATCATTGTTTTTAACAATTCTAACCGTTGTCGATTTTACCTTTTTAGTCTCGTTCTGATAGTCTGCTAATTGACGATATAGCATCCGTAATAAATCTATTGATGCGGGCAAGGAAAGCTCGTCCACACTAAATTTAACTACTGCTCTAATAGCGGATGCTATGGACTGTAGTTGGGTACTTGGTGACTTATCATGGAGGTCGTTTAACAATCGCTCAGCGACTAAATTAAATAAATAGCAACAATATTGCTGACGCACCCGCTCATCTTTACATAAACTTTTAATACTGATTAATTTAGTGATGGAAAAGTAGTTTTTTTCACCCGATATTAACTGGTCAAATGCTTCTTCCAGTTTGTTAATCTTTTTTTGATCTGCTTTGGATAATAAATTAATCATCTGTTAAGCCCTTTAATCGCTGTTCAAAATGCTGCCAGACGGTTTGATAGTCTTGTTCTCGGCTGCATAGATCGAACGGGGCGACGTACTGGATTATGCGTTCTATCGGGCCGTTGGGTACTGTGTCGTCTTGGATGATGCGTTCGATAATTGCGTGATCTAGGGTTTGTACGTCTTCCCAGCCGATGACTTTGGATTCTGTTTGCCAGTTATCTGTGTTAATAAAGAATTGACCGTTTTTATCACTGATATTATCTGCACACCAGTCTAACCAATGGTCTTTAATCTCGGCGGGTGGGTTTTTGATTTGGCAGAGGGTATCGCCTTTTTTGGCTTTACGCGCTAAACCGACACCGACTAGCCCTTTGGATATGGTGAATACAATACGGCCTGCGCGGTCATACCATGTATCTTTTTCATATTGACGCATCACGGGGAATTGTACGCGGTAGATGGTTTGTAGTTCATCTAAGGTTAAGTCTAATGCCATTGCTGCGAGTACATCTATTTCGACTAAGGCTTGACGACGGTTGTAGTCGGTACGTAGAGCGCAGTTACGTTGCCAGTCCGAGGTGAATTGTTGGAAAAATTGATTGGGTAAGCGTAGGTCATATTTTGCCCAGTGGTCTTGTTTAAATTGTGACTGGTAGGTAGATTGCCAGAGTTCAGAGTAGTGTGTTGTTAAACAATTTAAGTTTAGTGCTCTTAACACCAAAGAACTTTTAAAATCAAAGTCTTTTATAAATGGATAATCATCTAGCATTTGATGTAAATTTGTTCTTCCTGATAACTTTACAAAGAAATCCCAAACCAAACTAAAACAAAAGGAACCAAAATAAACAGTATGGTTAATATCACGAAATATATAAGTTCTAACTCCATTGGTATGCGCGGTGTTTTTAGGGACAATAGAAGAAACCAATCCTTTTTCAGCACCTATACTAATCATCGCTCTACAATTTAACCGATAATATTCAGTTACTCGCTTTGGTAACAATGGACCAATCTCACTAGGCTCCGACCACGACACTCGAGGTACACGACGCTGATACTCAGCAAAATCACAGGCAACAATGTAATTAGTGCGCGGTAAATAGTTATCTGATAAAACCATCAAATCCAGCACATCATAATCACCTTTTTCAGCACACACTACTCGAGGTGTCTTATACATTGGAGTACCAATATAAAAATGCGGCCCTGATAAAATCCATTGTTTGGTATCGTTGATAAACTTGGTCTGTCGTTTAATTGTGCCATCTTTTACTGCATTTGTTTCATGCCACATTTCTAGTGAATAATAACTTCCCTGTAAATCACCTACACGTAGAGGCTGTGCAGCAAACTTTTCTAAAACATTAACTAATTGCTTACTATGTAAAACAGGTAAATGGGCTTGTGAAGTAGGGGTTCCTGCTTTATCGTATAAAGCAGAAAATAAAGCTAACTGTTTTGTCTGTATTTTCAAAACCCTATACTTATGCCCAATAATATCCCATTCACCTATATCATTTTTTATACCACCAACCATGTCATCCCCATCATGTTGATAACAATAATCAATTGTTTTAGGTAAAAATAAATTAGCAATTGAATCGAACTTTACTTCACCAGAAGGCTTATAAATATTAATGCTATATTTATTTCGATGTCCTATCGGAAACAACATGTATTGATTCTGAAACTGATAATGCCCTTTTAGTCTCGGGTAAATCGCTGCCCTCAATAAGCCACCATTTGGGTCATCATAAACGCCTTCAGGATGTAAAAATCCGCTTACCGCACTACTATTCCCTGCTTGCCATGCTTGAGGTAAAAAACATTTAAACAAGTTAGTTTGTATACCTTTTAGCAAAGGATAATTCACAAAACCATTGAGAAAATTCTGCGTTCCCTCCGCTTGTTCATATTCACTATAATAATCTGCTTTCAGTTTAGGGTATTGTTCAAAGCTTTCTTCACGCAAATAATTCAAGTCACTGGCGGTGGTTTTTTTCAAAACAAATAAAGGATTGGCATCACCTAATATACCCGCCTCCTTCCATTCCACTTTTAACCAAGGTGGATTTCCCAAAATCAAATCAAAACCACCGTTCTCGGCAAATAAATCCGCAAATTCCAATTCCCAATGAAAAAAACGATGAACACCCACCAAACGATTAGCAATTTTTAAGCGCGGATTTTCACGAATGATTTTATCGACATAGAGTTGTCCAAATCGGTCATTAAAATCCAGACTGCTTTGTTGTGGCAAAGTATCAGGAAACAATTCTGCTGTTTGCCCTGTTTTGGTAATGGGCTCCATTACTCCACCCATTAACAACCAGTTAAGATCAAAAAAATATTGGCTGCGACTGGGTAATTGTTCGGCATCACTAATCGGCCAAAACCATAAGCTACACCAATAATCCATCACCAGTTTTAAGCGCCGATAGGGTGAGGAGTTTTTCAGGTTTTTGGATTCACGTTCTTGCTCTAAAATTCGGTCTTTTTGTGCTAATCCGCTGCTTTGATGTTGTACATCGTCACCCTGTCCCCAGATATTAAACGGGTCGGTGGTTTTATCGCGCATTTTGGCTTGTTCTTGGGTATGCGCTTGCCAGAGTTGATCTATTTTTTCTGAGTAGATTTGCAGTTGTTTTATTTCTTCTGCACTAAAGGGTTTACAGAAGTCTTTACGCCAGTCTGCAATGTGTTTAATACGGTCTGTTTCCAGCTTTTTAACTACTTTATCCTTGTAGTTTGCCATATTGGGATCTGGCAATAAAAAGTGATAAATGCGCTTGCCGCGTTGATCGAGTAATGGTTGATTATTATGATCCGTAGGATGGGCAAAGGCTTTTGCGTTCCCATCTTGTTGATTATCCGTATTTTGATGGGCACGTCGTTCCTCCTTTGCCCATCCTACTTTAAGTGATAATGGATTAATTCGGCTAGGAATTTGGCTAAACCAGAGTTGGTCTTTTTTATTTTTTTCGCCTAAGACATCTGGGTTATAAACTTGTCTGCGCGCGCCAATTAAGGAGTTGCCATTAAATAGTTGCAAACCAAACCATGGTACAAAACCACTTTTATGAATGGAATTTAACCACAGCGAGACTTCTGCGAGTTCTACGGCTACGGGGTTTAAATCGATACCAAAGACATTATTATCAGCTAGATAAAGTTTGATTTTTTGTAGTTCATCAGCATAGGCATCGTGTGCTAATCGTTGATCCAGCTCTTGTTCTTTGCGTTGAATGTAGGCGGTGGCTAATTGATTAATGGCTTCATTTAAGAATGCGGCGGAGCCCATGGCGGGTTCTAATACCTTTAATGCTAAAATTTGATCAGCAGTTTTATCTTGCAGCAGTTCTTTTAAAGCATATTTAACTAAGGACTGGGTTAACACCTCGGGGGTGTAATAAGAGGCGGACTTTTCCCTGTCCCGTCCACTCATCCGATAGATAAAGGTGCCTTTGCTATAAACTTTAAATCCACCCTCTTTATTCAATACTCGTTCTTGTTCGGTATATTGGCTTAATTCCTGTTCGGGGACAAAGTAAGCAGATTCCAGCTCATTAGGATTGCTATCGGCTTTTTTGACTTCATATAAGTCATGCGGGGCATAAAAGCCTTTATAGGATAATAAGGCTTCATAGACTGCACCCAGTTGGTTAATACCCAATTGTGCATAAGAGATACGCCCTCTGCGCTTTTTACCTTTTGCAGGGCGAGTGAGTGACATCAGTTGAATCACTTGTTGCAACACTTCGTTACGGAATTTAACCCGATTTAAAGTCTGGGTGCTGGCTGGATCAAATAAGTGGCTTTTTAACGGGTTAATATTAAAAGCTTCTACATCACCTGTTGCAAATATATTAAGTGTCGCTTCTGGCTGAAAGCCTTTAAAGATTAAATCAAATAACAATTGAATACTGTCATTAATGTAACTGCCATTTAGTGCTTCTTCGCTGTGCAGTGGCACCATTTCCAGTTCGCGCAATGATTCTAAACTGTAGCCTTTAATATAGGCATTGGAATTTTTTACAGGCACATAATCCAGTTCTGGGCGTGCTTCGATATAAAACAGGAATAACAACCGATACATATAACGCAGACATTCTATGCTGAGTGTTTCTGCGGGTATGGCTTCTTTACTAACTTCTTTATAGTGACGTACCGCTTCGTTACCGAGTAACTCGATACTTTCACGCAGGGCGTATTTTAAGTCTTCAGATACGGCAAAAGCGTGTTTATGCGCATTTTCATCCAGTGTATCGATTAAACACAGGCCTTGTTCTGGAGCTAAATGGTCTTTGACTAATAAGGCTGCGGTTGCTTTTAAGGTGCTATCTTCACGTCTGCCAAAGATTTCATCCAGATTAAATCTTAATAGCCGTTTTTCGTGCCATTTGCTTCGGTCGATTAATAACAGTTGTTTTTCGCTGATTAAAATAATCCAACGGGGTGGTTTATCTAGTGCGAAGATATGTTTACTAATTAAGTCTTCAAAACTCAGGTCTAACAACTGAGGTTCTACTATTGCATCCGTTGGCCATTGCTGACTTTGTAAGTTGAGCGTTAAGGGATCATCTTGTTCATTGTCTTTGTTAATCGCTTGCAACACCCAGACTATAGCTTGCACACCATGCCTCACCTCTGCAATAACGGGAATATCCCCCGCTTGTTCCAGTGATTTTAATGCCCGTTGTGGTTGATAGTTAAGCGTCTGTAACAGTTGTGCATTAAACTGTGCCGCATTTTTATCCTTTTGGTTTTGCAGTTTAAAAAATGTTTGAGATAAGGCTCTTAGGCGAATCCACGGCGCACGTTCTGGACTACTGGTATCTGGTTTTTGTTGGCTTATTTTTAGTGCTTCTCGATAATCGTCTTCTTGCTGTTGCCATAGTTTGAAGGTGTCTTTTAAATCGCCTTCAAATATCGCTGATAGGTAGTGATGACTGTAGAATTCGTTATCGTTTTGTATGCCTGTTAAATCCAGAGACATAGGACCTTCCTTGTTGTTTTGTGTCGGGGTGCTTCTCTAGTGCACTCAAGCAGTATGAATATTGAGCATTCTATTCTTTAATAAAAAAATGCTCATTTTCACCATTTAATCATTAAAAATTAAGCAACCTTTTCGTTCTGGTGTAATTGTTGCTGTTGTTCTAGTTTATGGTGAATACTACTCGGACTAAGTTCTAGTCCGTTTCGCCAACATAACGCACCCATTTCTAAATAAAATTTCTGAAAATCCATTTGATCCTCTATCTCTTTGGTCAAAGTGCTTTGTTTATCAATTAATGGTTGTAAATTATAGTCACCCCAACTGCCATCAGAAAAGTGGATTTGTATGGTTTTATCATGTAAATATTCTGCTTGCGTAATTTTAATCATTGTCAGCCCCTGGTATACGTAGTAATGGTTCTAATGAAACAGCACGTTGCCAATCATCCTGCAATTCTTGCTGATGTGTTTGTATCCATTCTTTGACTATTTTACGTGCTTTATTGGGTAACTTACCGACTAAAATTTCCCCATCGTTAATACCCATTAATGCTTCGTGCCCCTGATATTCCACATGTATATGCGGTGGGTTATGGTCATCATGATACATCCGAATGTATATGCCGAAAAAATAGGAAATCACTGGCATTTATCTTATTCCTTAATTAATGTATTTAACACAAAATCTAATGCTCAATTATGAGCCATTTTTCTGATTAAAGCATTAATGAATTATTGCCGCAACAATCTGTATATAGGGCTGATCTTCTGTATTCATTGTTTCTTTTATCCACTGCCTGTACTCTTCAAAACGACTGCGAATGGCCTCTGTTTCTTGCTGTTGCCTTTTTTCTTTAACACTGCCTAACTGTTCGCTGTTTTGAATAAATAAATCCAGTTGCTCAAAATGTTTATCTTCTTGTATTTTTAATTTTTCCAATTGGGCATCTAACTTAGGTCTGGTTTCTTTTTCAAAACTATCTCTTGCTTCACGCATGGTTGTTTTTATTGCACTAATCGCTTCTGGCAGCAAGCTATTAAGCTGTTTGGTGCTGTCATCTTGTTCGCCGCTATTAGGCAAGCCACCTTGCAATCCTATTTGCTCAAATACGGCTTCTATCGGTTTTAATTCAGTCAGTTTACCTTGTTTAAAATAGACACCTAACCAATGATGAATTAAGGGCTGCCCTTTTTGGTTGGCTAATAAACTATAGGTAATAAAAACCTGTTCATCTGGCTTTAACTTTTTACCTACTTTTATCACTGGAGCCTGTTGGCGTTTAAGATGGCTGGCTACTTTATTATTCAACCATTGAAAAACGGGGTGCTGTTCCCATAAGTAATGCACTAATGGCCAGCTTTGTTCTGATTGACGACTTTCTTTAATCGCATCATCTATCGCTTGTTTTTCTGCTGATAAGATAAAGTGCCCGTCTTTTGGCCAGATTTCTTTACTAAGATGTTTAAAGCGCTGCTCTAAACTAAACGGTGCTGTAAATGCGACACGTTGTTTTTTATCATCAGTTTCCAGCTGGGTGATACGGTCTCTTAGCTCCCGTTCTGCGATTCTTTGTATCCCTTTGGCTAGATAGTTGTAATCTGAGGTAAATAAGCTGGTGGTTTCTGTTGTGTGTTGTTGAGGATTGTCATTTTGAGGGTTTGTTTCTGACTCAGTTGGAAACCAGTCTTCTGCAAAAAAATCAAAATCATCTGTTTTAGGTTCTAACTGCTGTTCAAATTGCTCGCCTGACAATCCATTCTCAAAGGCTTTTCCTGTAATATTTTCTTCTTTTTCGCTATCAAACACCCCCATAAATACCGAAGGATCTCCAATATTCTTTACAGCTTGTTCATCTTTCTCGATAAGAATTTCTAAAATACGATTATCGTCTTTAAAAGCTTCATTTTCGACTTCAGTCATTAAGTAATA
>ENA-ORXI01002610-ORXI01002610.1-sediment-metagenome-genome-assembly--contig:-NODE-2610-length-12809-cov-4.097235_pt1 | contig 12809 bp, 12 predicted proteins | sample MGYA00237861_ERZ511468 | MGnify/ENA primary metagenome ERZ511468 (study PRJEB26299, sample SAMN06266213) | sediment metagenome | isolation source: Hudson Canyon methane seep mesocosm | place... | reverse complement strand
TAAAGTTAATCTACATTCAGATATTCAATCAGAGATAAATATTAAAGTTTTAGCTTCAGACAATACACAATAATTTATACAATTTTTTCCCCAGCAAATTTTATTCATTGTATTAATTGGTTCTTAGTATAATTCTTACTCATGCTTAGCAAAGGACTAAATTTAGTTAAAAATAATTTCGAAGAACTTCCAAATAATATTGAAGCTGAACAATCAGTAATTGGCACGATCTTGGTTTCAAATGAAATTTTTGATGAAATTAATACAATTATTTCTAGTAAAAATTTTTATGATCCTATGCACCAAAAAATTTTTGCTGCAATTGAAAACCTTATTTACAAAGGTATGTTAGCAAATCCAATTACCTTAAAAAATTATTTTGAAAATGAAAAAGATGACCTAAATGTTCCAGACTACTTAGTAAAAGTTACAAAATTTTCAACGTCGTCAAGACAAGCTATTGAATACTCAAGAATAATTTATGACATGTTTGTTAGAAGAGAATTAATAAAAATCTCTGAAGGAACTATAGACTCTGCAAAATTAAAAGATCTAAATATTAGTGGAAAAAACATAATAGAAAATTCTGAAAAACTATTATTTGATTTAGCAGAAAAAGGATCTTTTAATTCATCTTTGGTGAAATTTGATGAAGCTCTAAAATTCACAATAGAAATGGCAACAAATGCATATAAAAATGAGGAAGGTATTGTTGGTGTTCCAACTGGTTTAACCGATATTGATGATAGGCTCGGAGGCCTTCATAAATCAGATTTAGTAATTATTGCTGGAAGACCTTCAATGGGTAAAACAGCTTTAGCTACTAATATCGCTTTTTATGCGGCAAGCAAATTACAGGAAAGTGGTAAAAAATCTACAGTTGCATTTTTTTCATTGGAAATGTCTTCAGAACAATTATCTACAAGAATTTTAGCTGAACAATCAAGAATTAAATCAAACGATATTAGACGTGGAAAAATTTCTGATGAACAATTCGATAAGTTTATAGAAACTTCTAAAAATATATCAGAATTACCTTTGTATATTGATGAAACTCCAGCAATAAGTATTGCTGCAGTGAGTAACAGAGCTAGACGTATTAAAAGATTGTTTGGACTAGAAATGATAGTGGTAGATTATATTCAATTAATGAGAGGCCCCACAAATAATGCAAATAATAGAGTACAGGAAATATCAGAAATTACCCAAGGACTTAAGGCAATAGCTAAAGAACTATCAGTGCCAGTTTTGGCTCTTTCTCAATTATCAAGAGCTGTCGAACAAAGGGATGATCATAAACCCCTATTATCAGATTTAAGAGAATCAGGCTCAATAGAACAAGATGCAGATGTTGTTATGTTTGTTTATAGGGCTGCCTATTATTTAGAAAGAAAAGAACCACAAGCAGCAACCGTTGAACACGCAGAGTGGCAATCAAAAATGAGCGAAATTGCTCATTTAGCACAAATTATAATAGCTAAACAAAGACATGGTCCAACCGGAAATGTTGATTTAGAATTTGAGGCTATGTTTACTAAATTTAGAGATATTCAAAATAATTAAATTAAACTATACATTTTGATAACGGATGTTTGCAGGTTTATACCAAAGTACAGTAATCGAAAAACCAAGAACTATACTAGCATTGCTAATATTGTGCTTATTATTCTTTGGTTATTATACTAAAGATTTTAGGCTAGATGCTTCTTCAGATACTTTATTAATAGAAAATGATCCAGATTTAAAATATTTAAGAGAAGTTACAGACAGGTATGGCGCTAAAGAATTCTTAGTTTTAACCTTCACTCCTAAAGAAAGTCTAATTTCTGACAGTTCTATAAATAATTTATTAAATTTAAAAAAAGAAATTCAAAATTTTGATTGGGTACATAGTGTCATAACAATATTAGATATTCCTCTATTAAACAATTCTGACAAACCTTTATCTGAAAGATTAGAGAATATTGTAACGTTAAAAAATAATAATGTTGATAGGGATAAAGGTTTTAATGAAATTGTAAATAGTCCTGTTTTTAGAAATTTTGTAGTTAGTGAAGACGGAACTACCACAGGTATAATTGTTAATATAAAGAAAGATAAAAAGTTAAAAAATTTAATTATTAAAAATAATGAATTTAAAGAAAGAATAAATAATAAAGAAAAAGTAAATAATTACGATGAATTTAAAATTGAATTTGAAAATTATAAAAACTTAGTTAAGAAAAAAAATCACGAAAATATAGTAGAAATTAGAAAATTAATTCAAAATTATGATGAGATAGCAAAAATTCACCTCGGTGGGATTCCGATGATCGCTGATGACATGATGTCATTTATTAAAAATGATATTGTGATATTTGGAGCAGGTGTTTTTTTATTTATCGTTGCAACACTCTGGTTTATTTTTCGAAAACTTGTTTGGATAATTGTTCCTCTCAGCAGCTGTTTTTTTGCTGTTGTCATAATGACAGGCTTACTAGGAATGTTGGGTTGGAAGGTTACTGTAATTTCGTCAAATTTTATTGCTTTAATGTTAATTTTAACTATGGCAATGAACATTCATATGAGTGTTAGATATCTTCAAATTAAAAAAAATAATCCTGATATTCCAAACTCAAGTATAATTTTAATTACAACTGCTAAAATGTTTTGGCCAATTCTTTATACTGTATTAACAACGATATGTGCTTTTTTATCTTTAATATTTAGTGAGATAAAACCAATTATTGATTTTGGTTGGATGATGACATTAGGTTTAATTACTTCATTTTTTGTTACTTTCACTTTGTTGCCTACTATTTTAAATTTTCTATCTAAAGATAAAATTGAAATTAAGGAAGAAAGTAAATCCATTGTTACTAATTTCTTAGCTAATGTTTCTATCTATAATTCAAAAACAATTTTTTCATTAACTTCCCTAATTATTATTTTAAGTATTGTAGGGATAAGCAAATTAGAAGTGGAAAATAGTTTTATAAATTATTTCAATAAAAATACTGAAATTTATAAAGGAATGAAACTCATAGATGATAAACTCGGTGGAACTACCCCTCTAGAAATAATTTTAAAGTTCCCTGCAAAATCAGAAGAAACTAAGGAAGACGATGAATTTGATGACTGGGATGAAGATGAAAATTCAAACAATGATAAATACTGGTTTACTAAGGACAAAATAGATAAAATTACTAAAGTTCATAACTATCTTGATAGTTTGGAAAATGTTGGAAAAGTTTTATCATTTTCATCTATTTTGCAAGTAGCGGAACAATTAAATAATAATAAAGAGCTTGGAACATTAGAAATGGGTGTTCTTTACAGTAAAATGCCAGACTCTATTAAAAAAGAAATTATAGACCCTTATATCTCAATAAAAGATAACGAGGCTCGAATAAATTTAAGAATTATAGATTCTAAAAAAAATCTTAGAAGAAATGAGTTAATTAAAAAAATTCAAAACGATCTTGAGAACAAGCTTAATCTTAATAAAGATGAATTCAAGTTAGCTGGTGTTTTAATTTTATTTAATAATTTATTACAAAGTTTATTTAAATCTCAAATTTTAACACTTGGCTTTGTGATGGTAGGGATTTTTATTATGTTTTTAATACTATTTAAAAATTTAACTTTATCTTTTATTGGTGTTGTTCCTAACTTTATTGCAGCTTTTTTTATTTTGGGAATTATTGGTTTGCTCGGAATACCGTTAGATATGATGACCATTACTATAGCGGCAATTACTATTGGTATAGCTGTCGACAATAGTATTCATTATATTTATAGATTTAAAGAAGAATTTTCATCGAATAAAAATTACGAAAGTACACTTAAACTTTGTCATTCAACTGTTGGTACAGCTATATTAAATACTTCAATTACAATTGTTTTTGGTTTTTCTATTTTAGTATTTTCAAACTTTATACCAACTATTTATTTTGGAGTATTTGCTGGAATTGCAATGCTGTTGGCTATGATATCTGTATTAACTTTATTGCCCAAGCTAATACTAATAATAAAACCTTTTGGACCACAAAGTAATTAATTATGGTTGAGTATCTTAAAGATGTGTATGAAAACATTGTAGCTTTTGATTTAATTTACATAATTATTACTTTGTTATCTTTAATTAAATGTTCAAAAAAAGGATTTATATTAAGTTTATTAGCTGCAGCAAAATGGTTGTTAGCATACGTTATTACATTAATACTTTTTCCAAGAGTAAAATCTTATGTTGGAGATATTATAGATAATGAATATGTCTTAGATATTGTTTTAGGAATTGGAATATTTGTCATTGTTATCTTTCTTATTCTAATGATTAACAGAGGTATAAGTAAAGCAGTTAAATATTCTGGTCTTGGTAAGTTGGATACAGTCTTTGGATTCTTTTTTGGATTTTTAAGAGGATATATTATTTGTGTATGTATATTTTCAACTGTCAATATCTTCTATAATTATACAAATTGGCCACTTAATACTAAAACATCATGGACCTTTCCATATGTTCAAAAAGGTAGTAATTATCTAATTAAAGAATTTCCAAATGAAAAAAAATATAAAGAATCTAAAGAAAAAATTGAAGATATATAACCCAAAACTAAAAGAAGAATGTGGAGTTTTTGGTATAAGTAATAGTGTTGACGCTTCTACACTAACAGCTTTAGGTTTGCATGCTCTACAACATAGGGGACAAGAAGGTTGTGGTATTGTTTCTTATGATGGAAAAAATTATCATTCTGAAAAAAGATTTGGATTAGTTGGGGATAATTTTAACAAAGAAAAAATTTTAAAAAAGTTACCTGGAAATTATGCTGTTGGTCATAATAGATATAGCACTTCAGGAGGAACTACTTTAAGAAATATCCAGCCCTTTTTTGCTGATACTAATGCTGGCGGTATAGGAGTATCACACAATGGCAATCTTACAAACGCTATAACTTTAAGAAAAAAATTAGTTGAAGATGGAGCAATTTTTTATAGCACTTCTGATACTGAAACTATTGTTCAATTAATTGCTAAATCAAAGAGAAAAAAGACAATAGATAAAATTGTTGACGCTCTTTTTCAAATTCAAGGTGGATATGCTTTGGTTATGTTAACTCAAAATATTTTAATTGGTGTAAGAGACCCATATGGAATAAGGCCTTTGGTAATTGGAAAATTAAAGGACTCTTATATTTTTGCGTCAGAAACATGTGCGTTAGATATTATAGGAGCAAAATTTATAAGAGATGTTGAAAATGGTGAAATTGTTTATATAGAAAATAATGAGTTAAAAAGCATTAAACCATTCCCTTTAAAAAAATCTAGACCTTGTGTTTTTGAATATATTTATTTTGCAAGGCCAGACAGTATTTTAAATGGACAATGCGCCTATGAATATAGAAAAAATTTTGGCAAAGAGCTTGCTAAAGAAACTGACATAGACGCAGATTTAATTGTGCCTGTTCCTGATTCAGGAAATGCTGCTGCTATTGGGTATAGCCAACATGTTGGCAAAAACTTTGATTTAGGTTTAATAAGAAACCATTATGTTGGAAGAACTTTTATTGAGCCAGTTCAAAAAATCAGAAGTTTGGGAGTTAAATTAAAATTAAATGCAAATAAATCTTCAATAAAAGATAAAAAAATAATTTTAATTGACGACTCTCTTGTGAGAGGAACAACATGTCATAAAATAGTTAAAATGCTTTACGATGCTGGAGCTAAAGAAATTCATGTCAGAATTGCTTCCCCAGAAATAAGGTTTCCTGATTTTTATGGTATTGATACGCCAACCAAAAAAGAACTTTTAGCTGCAAATAAAAATAATGACGAAATTTGCAAATATATTAATGCAAAATCTTTAAAATTTTTATCTATTGATGGAATGTATAAAGCAATGGGATTTGAAAAAAGAAATAGCACTTATCCGCAACTTACAGATCACTATTTTACTGGTGAATACCCTGTTAAACCAATTGATAATTTAGGAGATGATAAAGTAACTCAATTATCTTTATTAAGTACAGCTTCAAACAACTAAATATGAAAACAGTAAGTTTTATAGAGATGAAAAATGGCTCTAAAGAAGATTATTTGTTATTAGAAAAACATGAAAAAAAATTCATTGAAGGTACTGCTGATAGAATTTTAAAATTCATGGGAGGTTTAAATTCTACGTTAGAAGGTTACAAAGTTAGTAGACTAGAACACTCGCTTCAAACCGCTACAAGAGCCTTAAATGATAAAACAGATGATGAAATGATTGTTGCTTCACTGCTTCACGATATAGGAGATGAATTAGCGCCACTAAATCATTCTGATTATGCGGCTTCTGTTCTTAAACCTTATATTAGCGAAAAAACTCACTGGATAGTAGAAAAGCATGGAGAATTTCAAATGTATTATTACGCTCACCATTTAAAAGGAAATAGAAATCAAAGAGACAAATATAAAGGACATAAGTATTACGAAGATACTTTAAAGTTCTGTGAAAATTGGGATCAAAAGTCTTTTGATCCTAACTACAAATCTTTAACACTTAAAGATTTTGAACCTTATGTAAAAAGAATATTTAGCAAAACACCATACTCACAATAAAATTTTTCTTCATAATTTTCACTAAATATTAGTTTGCTCTAATCTTATTTTTAATAATCCATCCAAGATATAATCCCAATGCGCAAAAAATCAAAAATATCCAGCCTGATAATGAAGCAGCCATGATTCCTGAAAGCAGGTTTCCAACTGTACAACCTAATGCAATCATTGACCCAAAACCCATAAATAACCCACCAATAAAAGAATTTTTAACTTCATGAACACTTGGGATTTGAATTTTAAAATCTTCAGAAAAAACTGCAGCTGCAAAAGAACCTAATACTAAGCCAAAAATAAATAGACCATTATTTGTCCAAAAAACATTTTTAACTACAGTTATACAACCTCTTAAAGTATCAAAACCTTCTAAACGCAATGGCATAATATTAAAATATTCTGCCGTATTTCTTGAAATATTCCCAATTTCAGCAGTCACACCAAGTGGAGTAATTCTAAAAAAAGCTACCATTCCAATTATCCCAACTAAAATACCTCCTACATATGTAGGCCATTTGATTTTCCACCAAAAAGAAATTTCTTCTTTTTTTTGTTTTTTATGAAATTTAAACAATAGAATTGCAAAAACTGACATTAAAGTTAGTTGCAGTACAACTGATCCCGTATAGCCAAAATGATGTGGAAACCAAACAACAGGAGCATCATAAATGATGTTTAAATAAAAATAATTCCAAATTCTAAATGCTAAAATAAATCCAATAATTATTCCAACAAAAGCAAATAATGAACTTACTAGACCTTCACCTAATCTGAACAATTGTGCACTTATGCATGAACCAGCTATAGCCATACCAAATCCAAAACTAAACGATCCTAGTATCAAAACAAAACTAACCGGAGAAATATGTGCGTTTGGGGGAAGTTGGGGAAATATTGGTTCAATTAAAAAAGCTCCAAAAACTATGTGATAACCTAAAGTTCCCACCACGAGAGAAGTAATAATACCTAGTAAGCCTTTGGCATTTCTTTTCTCAATAAAATCTCTACTCAAACAATAAAAACAAAATCTGCTTCGTTGCAAAACTATTCCAAAAGAAATACCGAGCCAAAGCGATAAATAAAAAACTTCACTTTGATTTTGAACTTTATCACTTATTAAAACTGATATGAATAAAACTAAAATTATACCAAAAAAATTCTTAACAGAAAGTGTGTTTGATTTTAATTTCATTTTCGTTTTTTTATCATAAAAAAATGGCGGCATAATTTGCCGCCATATTATTAATTTTTTTTATTTTGGAAACTAAATTTTTCCCCAAACAGTTCCTGCAAGGTTTACAATAGGATTGCCTACAGAATTTCCATATTCTGTCCAAGAACCATCATAGTTTCTAGCATCATAGCCTAATACTTTTTTAAGTACAAACCATGAATGACTAGAACGTTCTCCGATTCTGCAATATGTTATAATAGGCTTTGAACCATCAATTCCAGCAGCTGCATATATTTTTTTCAACTCATCAGCCGACTTAATTGTACCGTCTTTGTTAACAGCTTTACCCCAAGATATATTTACAGCACCAGGTATATGTCCAGCTCTAACAGATAATTCTGGAACACCAGCAGGTGCAAAAATTTTACCTTGATATTCATCAGCTGATCTAATGTCTACTAAAGCAATATTAGATTCTTTCTTTGCAACTGCCACTACATCGGACAATCTTGCTCTTAATCCAAGATTTGTTTTTGTTAATTCAATATTTCCTGCCTTCACTGTTGTTGCTAGTGGAGTTAAAGGTCTTTTTTCTTCTTCCCATTTTTTTCTACCACCATCAAGTAATTTTACATTTTGTATTCCGTAAATATCAAATACCCATGCACCCCATGCAGCAAACCAGTTGTTTTTATCACCGTATAAAACGATAGTACTATCTTGGTTAACTCCTGATTTTCTCAATAAATTTTGTAATTTATCTTTGCTGATAATGTCTCGAGACACCGTATCAACTAAATCAGTATGCCATTTGAAGTTAACAGCTCCTTGGATATGACCTCTTTCATATACACCTGGTTTAACGCTTACTTCAATAATGCTTACTTTTGGATTATTGATATTCTTTGCTAACCAATTGGTATCAACTAAAGCACTTGATTTTGCTAATGCCAATTGAGAAGTAAATAAGAATACAATTAAAATTGTAACTTTTTTAATTAAGCTCATTTTTTATCTCCTTTTTTAGTGCTTTGACTTAATGTCGGGCGCACAAGTTTAGTTAAATGCCCAGTTTATTAATGAGATTTCTCCCATATAAACTACCGGCTAGAGCGAAAGGATCTGAACTATTAAGATGATCGCTTTAGCCGGATTTATAAAGCGCTCGCAATTTGATTAAAATCAGCGCTATATAGCATTTCACCTCGTTTCATTGCGGGGCAAAACGTGTAATTATTAGTATATAATTCTAAAAATGTAAAGTTTTATAGAAAAATAAGTTAAAAATAGCACAAAAAATACTATTAAATAGATTAAAAATCTATATAATCGTAATATTATAGAATATATTACTATGAATGATATAGATAAGAAAATTTTATCCTTCTTGCAAACTAATGCTGACATTCCTATTGCTGAATTATCAAAAAAAATAAATTTATCACCATCACCTTGTTGGTTAAGAATAAATAAACTTTACAAACAAGGTTACATTAAAAAAAAAGTAGCTGTTATTGATCGAACTAAAATAAATCTTTCCGTTGTAGCTTTTGTTCAAATCAAAACAAACCAGCATAATATGAATTGGTCTAAAAAATTTTTAGAAAGCGTTAAGGAAATGGATGAAGTAGTAGAATTTTATCGATTAAGTGGAACTATTGATTATTTATTAAAAGTATTAGTACCAAGCATTGAAAAATTTGACGAATTTTATAAAAAACTTACTGATAAAATAGATCTATCGGATGTTACAACTAGTTTTTCCATGGAAGAGATAAAACAAACAAGCAATCTTCCTCTAGATTATATTTAATGAATAATAAATTTTTTGAGTGGACTGGTGTTACTACTGCAATTTTATACTCCTTGTTTGTAGCATTAAATATTGGAATAGAGTTTATTGGTTTCTCTCTATTATTAATATCTGCAATCTTAATTGGTATTTGGGCTTATAGAGGAAAACATAAAGGAATTCTTTTATTGCAATTTTTTTATGCAACAGCAGGAATTATCGGAATGATACGTTGGTTTTAAATGACGATTACTGAAACGGATTTTTCTTTTTTAAATCGCAATTAGCGCTTGATCTAAATCATTTTTGATATCTTCAAAATCTTCTAAACCAACTGAGAGCCTCACTAAATTTTCATGTATGTTTTGATTGTTTCTCTCTTCATCGGTTAAAACTCTATGAGTTGTGGTTGCTGGATGAATGGCTAAAGATTTTGTATCTCCTAAATTATTACAAATATCAATCATTTTTAGATTATTTAAAAATTTAAATGCCTCTTTTTTTTTACCTTTAATATAGAAGCTTAAAACATTTCCTCCCATCTTTTGCTGTTTTTTTGCAAGATCATATTGAGGATGATTTTTTTTAAATGGATAATTGACTAATTCAATTTTGTTATGTTTGGATAAAAATTCTACTACTTTTTCAGCAGTTTTTGACTGTTCAATCACTCTTAAACTAACTGTTTCTAGTCCTTTTGACAAAACCCAAGCATTGAATGGACTAATGCATGGTCCAGTATGTCTTAAAAAAGGTTTTAAAATTTCTTCTCTAAATTTTTCTGAACTTAAAATTGCTCCTCCCATTGTTCTTCCTTGACCATCAATATGTTTGGTGCCTGAATATACAATGATATCTGCCCCAAATTTTGATGGATTTTGTAAAACAGGTGATACCAAAATATTATCAACAACTACTTTGATATTATTTTTTTTTGCTAGCTTGCATACAGCTTCTATATCAACCAGTTCTAAACAAGGATTGGATGGAGTTTCAAAAAAGAAAATTTTTGTATTTGGTTTTATTTCTTTTTCCCAATTCTTTATATTTTTTCCATCAACAAAAGAGACTTTTATTCCATATCTTGTAATTATATTTTTTATAACTTCTCTGCATGATCCAAACAAAGCGGTTGCTGATACAACATGATCCCCCGCTTTCAATTGACACATCAAAGAAGCAAAAACTGCAGCCATTCCGCTTGCTGTAGCAAAACAACTTTCTGAACCATCTATTACTGCCATCCTTTTTTCAAATGTATCGATTGTTGGGTTGGCATATCTTGTATACTGAAATCCTGTTTCATCACCTTTAAAAATTGCTTCTGCTTGTTCAGCTGTCTGATATGTAAACCCAGAAGTTAAAAAGAGACTTTCTGATTGTTCTCTAAATTGAGTTTTATTTAAAGCTCCACGAATTATTTTAGAATTTTTACCTTTTAAACTGCTTTTTAACATGGTAAACCGCACCTTTTCCAACCAACGTTTTCATGATTACCTTCAAACCCATCAGAAATATTAATACAAGTATAGTTTTCTTTTTTTAAAAGTTCTGCAGCAAATTGAGATCTTGCTCCTGAACGACAAATAATCAAAATATTTCTATCTTGATTAATGGCTAAATTTTTAAATTCTTGTACAAAATTTTCATTAAAAATTCTCTCTTTACCAAATTGTATTGACAAAAAATAAGTTTTTAATCCTATTTTCTCTCCTTCTGGTTTGCCAATCTTCTCCCACTCTTCATTTGTGCGAACATCTAATAATACACTGTCTGGTTCTACCATGAGATAACTTTTAATATCTTTTGCTGCGAGTTGTTTAATCATAAATTTATTAAGCTTTGTCCTTATAATCTTTTTGGTGCTTTGGAATTCTTTCATGTGTTCCAAACAAAAAATGACTAGACATATTTTCTCTATATTTGCTAGCTGGAACTTTTAATCCAACCGCTTCTGCAACCTCTCTAATCAACATTGGATTTGCTCCACAACAAACACCTAAATAATTTACACCAAGATCAAATGCTTCTTTTGCAAATTCTCCTATTTCATATCTATTGCATTGCATTGGATCTAACGCTGTAGGAAAAGGTGTTCTGTGAGGTGTATGACATGTGCATCCGTTATCATCTGGTAAATTAAAAAAAGTAGGATGCTCTTTTGTTGTTCGAAAGTTAATTGGTAAAGCAGCTACATGACATTTTAATGTTTTTCTAATTTCTTTAAGGTAAGGCATCATCGTGTTAGGTCCTCTAAAACAATTCATCCCCACTACATCGCCACCTCGTTGTTCTAGCTCTTTGCAAGTATCTAAAATGGAAATACCATCTCTCATAATATTTTCACCCATAGGAGCAATTGTAATTACACTAGGAAGTCCTGATTGTTTCATTATTTTTAATGCTGTATAGGCTTCTTCGGCATAATAAAAAGTTTCACCAATTAATATATCCGCGCCTTCATCAACAGCCCAACCAACCATTTCGGTAAACATTTTTTCAACTTCAGAATTTGAACTAGTATCCTTGTCATTCCAAATATTTGAATTAGAAATGTTACCTGCCATTAAATTAGGTTCAATTCCTTCTGGTGTATCAAGAGCAACTTTTTTTGCGATTTTCAAAGCTGATCTATTTAATGGTTCCAATAATTCTTCTTTACCAATAACTCTCATCTTTTCTCTATGTCCGTTATAAGTGAATGCCTGAACAATATCAGAGCCCGCATGTTGAAAATCTTTATGCAAGTTTTCTAAAGCTTCTGGATGTTCCAAAGAAACCATAGGAACAAACTCTCCGGAAGACATATATCCTCTTCTTTCTATTTCAAAAAGAAAGCCTTCTGCACAAATTACTGGTCCTTTGTTTAATCTCTCAATTAAACTTCTTTTTTTACCTTCTGACATTTTTTTCTCCTTAATGGAGAAAAGAAACGTGAAGTAAATAACAAGAGGGAAACACTCATAATTCCTTCTCTCCTTTTTAGCGCTTTAACTTATGTTGGGTGCGCAATTTGGTTAAATGACCCGGTCTTTTTTAGAAAAATCAAAAAAAAACCACCTGCTAAAGAGGTGGTTCACTTAGAAACATCTATTTAGCAGGATTTTCTATAGCGCCCCGCAATTTGACTTAAATCAGCGCTAATAAAAATATATTATAATTAAACCAATAAAACAATGATAAAAAATACATATATTAATTAATAAAAAATTTTAAATGAAGTTAAATAATCAACAAAAAGGCTCTTTATTAGCGTTTATTGCTGTA
>ENA-ORXI01002609-ORXI01002609.1-sediment-metagenome-genome-assembly--contig:-NODE-2609-length-12810-cov-13.906464_pt1 | contig 12810 bp, 9 predicted proteins | sample MGYA00237861_ERZ511468 | MGnify/ENA primary metagenome ERZ511468 (study PRJEB26299, sample SAMN06266213) | sediment metagenome | isolation source: Hudson Canyon methane seep mesocosm | place... | reverse complement strand
GACTTCCTCTGGCTTGCAACTTTTTAATTTCACTTTCACTTTCACTGTTTTCAATAACCGGTTGGTATTTTTGTTTATCGCCTTTATTTAAAAAGAAAGTAAATATTTGTTTCATTTTGTTAAACATATTAATTTACAAATCAGTCTTAATTATCAATACAGTAATAATCATTAAGCATATTTTTATATACTGTTCCTTTGTATTTAATCTTATTTTTTACGCGAGACAACTCTTTATTAACATTCATCAATTTTATATTTATTGCATTGGCGGTCAAATCTTTAGGTAAAACCCAACCAAACTTTAAAGTCTTAATTCTTTCTGCTATAGCGCCATAATCTAATCCGACAGGGTAGAGGTTATTTTGCAGTGCTTCTGTTAAGGTGTAACAAAATGTTTCTGGCCAGACACTCAAAAACAATGCTAACTGACATTGGTTCTTTTGAATCAGTTGTTGCAATTGTTCTGAATTTTTATAGGCTCCTGTCATTGTTACATTATCTAACTTTTCCAATGCTTCATCTATATTACTATAGCCAATTAAAACAAAGTGCAATGGTAAGCCTTCTTTTAATGCATTCTTTGCACAATCCAATAACAATTGACTGCCTTTATGTTCCCCAATTGCACCAATAATAGCTATATTTATCGTTGTACTCATTGTGCCTGGCTTTAGAATAGTAAACGAACTTTCTGGGTGTTTCTTTACACAAATATTTGATAATGCATAGTGGTCTTTATATATTTTAGCCGTACTTTCTGACGGACAAAATATGCTATCTGCTTCTGATAGTCTGCCCTTAAAATCCTCTCGCCAGTGTTTTATCGATTGATCATATTCCTTCCACAAGGATTCATACCCCTCAACCTCTGGCAAACCATTCATTTTTATACAGCGCTGACACTTTTCATCATCGTATTGGGATTCATTACAATATTGACCACTTTCATCAATCATATTGATGCGCGGACACAGTGGCAAAAAATCATGTGCTGTATAGTCATACTCACAAGTCAATAATTTCGGAAGTTGCCAGATTTGTTTTGGAAAGCCTATTAGCTGATGAAAGTGAATCCGCCAAACCCCTAGCTCAAGCAGATCACTTTCTAATTGGCTAAAGTCTTCAGGGTATTGATACTTCAAACACAGCGTATTGGTTTGATCCTTTAATTCCCATTGTGTTTCTGATACAGCAATAAGTTCTAGAACAGAAACTCCTTGCTGAGTTAATAATGCAGCCATTTGGTCCGCATTTGTTTTTGCCCCACCACCCAGATTATGCATAATAAATAACATATATTTATCTGCGCGCTGCCTAAGCATCTTTTTAATCACTGGGTTTCGGAATTTGGCAATGGGGTCTTGTTTTATAAAGCGTTGTACCGTTGCCGAATAATCAGGATATAGTTTATTTAATTTTGCCAAATTGGGTTCTAGCCATTTTTGTTTATCTTCTGCAAATGAAACTGAGCCGTAATGTTTTACAAACACATCGGCAGCCAAAACATGCCGCCAACCTAAGGCTGCTGCTTTTAAACAAAAATCATTCTCTTCACCATAGCCTTTTTGCCATGTTGTTTCATCTAAATATCCAATCGTTTCTATCACCTCACGCTTAATCAACATGCAGAAGCCTATGGCAGTTGGTAGGTCAACTAATTGATTTTTATTTATGTCTGCAAACCACTGGTCTATTTCTTTTGCACTAAGCTCATCAGTCAAATCATTGTCTTGGTTGAAGCCAGGAAAACTGCATATTGTGGCGTTATTTGAAAACGGGGTGACGGTTGCTATATTGTTATTTTTATTAGCGGCATTCAGCATACGATCCAGCCAATGATTATAAACTTCCGTATCTGAATTAAGTAGAACTGCATCCCTGTCTTTATGCAATTTAAGTCCTATATTGGCAGTACCGACAAATCCTAAATTCTTTGGGTTTTCTATCAGTGTAAACGATTTCTCTTTAGCCATCGCTTGTAATTTAAACTGCAATCGGCCATCAGGTGCCTGGTCATTAATGACAATTATCTGCACGGTGGTCTCATTTTTTGCTTTTAACACACTGTCAATACAAGCAATTGTTTCATCATAACCTTGATAAACCGGAATGATGACATCGACAACTTCTGATTTATCTATTGCAGGCAGCTGGCAAATAGGATTAATCGCTAATTTTAATTGCGCGTTCAAACCTTGTTGACTCCTAAGCTGCTTAATAATGGGCGCAATAATCTGCTGCCTTACTAATACATTGGCATCACTCTCTGCTTGCATGCCTGCTGAGAGATTAATACTTTGTTGCTGAGGTGTAATTGAATTTAAGTGTTCTGAGGCTGACATTAAAGATCGAATAACTATATCTTTAGGCGTTAAAATATATTTTTTATTTAATATTCTATTATCAGTGCCTTTAATAAAGATCTCTAAATTAGTAGAAGTATTTAATTCAACTGAAGAAGGCAATACAACATTAAACCCAACGTTAGGTGAGACTAAGTCTTTTTGTTTCTGCACATCAATACGTTGCTGATTGCATTGATGACTGATTTTTTTACCATTAATAGCAATATCTATATCGACAGGTACACTGGGATATTTTTCATTAAACACCCAACCACTTATTTTTTTAAAACTGACTGCTTCAACCATGCCTCTATAACTATGCTTTACTTTTCGCATAGTCATAAAAACTGCCTTTTCATGTTTATCGTATAGTTTAATCTGAACTGTATGGTTTTTACTGTCTAACACTCCCGCAGGAAGCTTGACCCTTATTTGCTCTTCATTTCCGCCTTTAATTTTCTGCTGCCAAAAGACTTGTTTGTCTAATGTCAGTTTTATTGTGTATTCTGCCTGGGAGGCTGTTCTTTGCTGTACTACCCCTACTATATACTGTCCATATTCAACATGAAATTCTGAATTAAACTTTCCATTTCCTAAGCTAAACGGGCTACCTGTCAACGGTTGTTTATCTGTATGGTTTATAAATGTTAAAACATAATTTTCACCCGACAAATAATGCTCTGGCAAGGCATAGGAAAACCCACAATACCCAAGATTTGTTTTTACTCCATTGCTTTCAGTATTTTGATTAGCCTGTATTGTTTCTATATATTCATCACCATTATAAACATCAACCTCAACTACCTTAGTGACATCGTTTTTGTACTGAGCCCAGCCTACGATTGTGTTTTTGTATAGTTTTTCGACATACCCTTCTACATCAGACTGGCTTAACTGCTTAACAGTTTCTATTTTCAACAGTGGTTTTTTTTTATTCATTTTTTTAAGTTATGAAATTTTCAATTTTTATTAGTGTACCTTAGTGGTGGTCATTCCTCTCTTAAACCTCTACGTGCATGAGTAATGATAGGCTCTAAAATAAAGTTTATAAATGTTCTTGCTCTAGTTTGAATAAAAGCAGTTATTGGCATCCCAGGTAATAACAATATATCATCAGATAGACCGTCTAATGCGGATCCATCAACTTTAATATGACATAGATAATAGTAAACACCTCTATCTATACTATCTTCAATAACATCTTCTGAAATATATGTTACTTTGCCTGTTAGCATTGGTGTTTTACGGCTACTGTAAGCAAGTAACTGAATGTAAGCGAGCTGGTTAAGATGTACGCTATCAATATCACGTGTAGCAAGTTTCCCTTCAATGATTAAATCCTTTTTATTAGGCACCAGTTCCATTAACTCTTCCCCCGGCCTAACGACTCCCCCAATAGTATTAATCTTTATATTTATCACTTGCCCTGCTAATGGAGCAATTACTTCTCTACGCTCAAAAGCATGCTTTGCCGGCCTTAGTAGCTCTATAGTTTCACGCAATTCTTGTTGCGTTTCTTTTAATTGATCATCTGCCTCTTGCCTGTAATTATTTTCCAGGGTAATAATTTTTAATTGTATATTTGTTGTTTTAGACTGTGAAACGGCTTTTTCTGCCAATATGGAACCAATTCGCTCTCTTTTCTCTGACAATGTTCGTTGCAACGTCCAAATATCTGACTCCGTAATAAAACCTTTTTTCTTTAAAGAACTGCTTGCTGATAACTGTTTTTTTATATAGCCAATACCGGCTTTTATTGCATCCAGTTCTTTAGACAATCCTCTTAACTCCATATCTATTTGAGTTATCTCAAATTTTAACAATCGTATTTGGTCAATAAAATTTTTGCGCTTTGAATTAAACAATTCTGTTTCAGCAGAAAGAATTTTTTCTGTATTTTGATCACCTGAATTCATCAATTCTTCTGAAAACACTAGCTTCTTAGCATTTTTCTGTTGCGCTTGTAGTCGCGCTTCTTTAGCCTTGCTAGCATGAAGGCGGTCTGTCAATATATATAATTGCGAACTCGTCGATATATCTTCCATTATCAATAAAGCTTGACCTTTTTTAACTTGGCTACCTTCTCTAACAAGTATTTTCTTAATAATACCACCTTCTAGGTGCTGTATAGTCTTGCTATTTAACTCGATTTTAATAGCCCCGGAAGTAACAACTGCACCATGAATAGGTGCAGTTGCAGCCCATATAAAAAAAATCACTAATAATAAAATACCGCCATACAGCCCAGACCGTACCAGTCTGGTTGATTCTCCTGTGGGGTCTATGTCTATTTGGGGTGATTTGTGTAATAAAAAATCAATATTCATTCTGCTATACCAATTTAATATGTTCTAAAACATCGGCTCTAGGTCCAAACTGAACGACATTCCCCTCATGCAAAACCAATATTTTATCTGCCACTTCAACCAAATTGGGTTTATGTGTTACTACAATAACGGTGGTTCCAGTTTGCTTTAAAGCTTTTATTAACTGCAATAACTCCAACTCTGCCTCTCCATCCAAATTAGAATTTGGTTCATCTAAAACCAAGTATTTAGGTGTTCCATAGATAGCCCTTGCTAAACCGATTCGTTGTCGCTGTCCTCCTGACAGCTTCATGCCCTTTTCACCAATATCTGTATCATAGCCATTTGACATTTTTAAAACCATTTCATGAATTCCTACTTGCTTGGCAGCGGCTATGATTTTATCTTCATTGTCTTTAACTGGATTTAAACGTGCAATATTTTCTGACACCGTTCCACTAAACAGTTGAATATCCTGGGGTAGATATCCAATTTTCTCGCCCAATCCATTGGCTGCCCACTGACTAACATCTGCGCCATCAAGCCGAATAAACCCTGCCTTTGGCTTATGATACCCCACTAAAAGTCTAGCTAATGTCGTTTTACCTGATGCACTTGAACCCAATACAGCTAAACATTCTCCTGCATCAACCTGAAAGGTAATACCATTTAAAATATTTCTGTCATGGTTTAAAAAAAAGAAAATCCTTTCTACTGAAAGCTGCCCTTTAGGGGAAGGCAAAGTTAACTGCTCTGATTGTATTTCTTCATTTATTAATAACTGATCCAATCGTTTGTATGCTTCTTTAGCATTAATAAACGATTTTCCTGCCGCTATAACAGAACCAATAGGCGCAACTGCACGGCCCATTAATATATTTGCGGCAATCATAATACCTGCAGACATGTTTTCTGAAATAACCAAATACGCCCCAAGACTTAAACTAAAAATTGTCATAGATGTGCGTACAAATTGCGACATTGACTGAATTGATGCAACTTTATTTTCAACCTGATTTTTGCGGTCAAGAAAGTCTTCATTAATTAACCACCATCTTTTAGTGATTCTCTCTTGCATCCCTAATGCATTAATCACTTCATTATTACTAAAGGAAAGATCCAAAAAGTTTCGAGCACCTCGCTGATATGCACCTACCTGAAGTTGATTATAATGTGTTACCTTATGTTCCCAATAGGCTAATACTATTAAAATCAATAGAACAATAATTCCAAATAGGCATAACAAAGGATGAAATAAGTATAAAATAAACAAATAAAAGGGTATCCATGGTATATCAAACAATGCTTTAACTGCTTTAGTTGTTATAAATTCCTGCAGGGTATTAACATCATCCATCCCATAACGTGTTTGTTCATCTTTTTGCTTTACCTTTAATATTGCTTTTAATGCAGAAACGCCCAACAGGCCTTGCAAAGTCAAGCTAAAACGTCCTAACAGTTTTGTTCTAATATTTTCTAAAAAAGCCTCTATAAGCATCGCAAAAATAGCGATAACTGCCAGCATAAATAAGGTTTCCAAGCTTCTACTTGACAGTACGCGGTCTAGTGCATTTATCAAGAAAATAATTGGCGTAAGCATTAGCAAGTTTATTACAAAGCTAAAAATACCGATGTATATAACAAATGACCGGCATTTTAATAAAATATCACGCATTCTTTTCTATTAGTTGTTTAAATAAGAGTAGATATTGATTGATTGAAAACTGGTGCTGATAATGACGTTTTATTTTATCCCGAGCAGCTAAACCAAGCTGTTTTTTACGTTCAGGGTGTTTAAAAACATCATCAATTTGATCAGCTATTTGTTCGTCATCAAAAAAATTAACAGAAATGCCATTAACACCTGGCTCTAGCACATCCAAAACAGGGCGAGTACCGGATGCTATGATAACGCAGCCACAAGCCATCGCTTCCATAAAAGACCATGACAGTACAAATGGATAGGTTAAGTAAATATGTACAGATGATAACTGTAATAACTGCAGGTGTGTTTTATACGGAACTTTACCTAGAAAATGGACTTTATCTTTGGGTAAGGAAACTGTCTTTAAATACTTTTCACGATATGTTTCTCCCTTTGGTAATTTTTTACTATAACTAATCTCATCACCACCGGTAATTATAATATGGCAATTGGGTCGTCTCTGACATATCCTTTCAATCGCTTTTAAAAAAATGGGAAAACCTCGATATGGCTCTAGGTTTCTTGCACTATATGTAACCACTTCGTCTTTACCCGTTAACTCTTGCCCACTGGGCAATGTAAATGTTATCTGGTTATCTGGTTTACATAAATCAACATCAACCCCTTCATGAATAACATTAATCTTAGAATGCCATATATCTGGAAACAGGCTCTTTTGCCAGGGTGTTGGCGTTACTAATCCATCGCACTCATTCATGCCTAATAACAACTGGGCATTAAGTGTCTTTATTTGTAATCTTCGGTCAATTGAAACAGGGAACTTTGGATCAAACCCAACATCAGCCCCATCTAAATGAAAAAAAAACTCAACATATCCAAGTAAAGGGGTTGCAGGATAGGCCTCCTTAAAATAAAGCCCGCCGCCCCACCCTGTATGCGCTATTGCCAAATCAAAATCAATATTTTGTTGTTTAAACTTCTGCAAAATATCAAAGATAGCTTGAGCATTAAGAACACTCCGTTGCAGATCAGTTACATAATGATGCGTTAAAGAGCCTTCAATTTCTTTTGGCTGATAGGTATAGGCTTTCTGAAAAAGACTCTCATTGTAAAAGCTATCGTCTTGTTTATTAGAAATTCCAAAAACATTGTATTGCGGATGGTTAGACAAATAACGGATAAGGTGAATAAACTGTCCAGGCAACTCGTGATGAATAAAAAGAATATTCAATATTTTAGAGTTTTTCATTTAAGTAACTCGCAATAAATAACCCACCAAAATAGTTTCTACGCTCTGAGACTGTGAAACATTCTGTCTTTGACCTCCCCCTTTGGAAAAGGGGGATAGAGGGGGATTTTATAAAAAAAGATAACATGTTGATATTAAACCTCTTGTTTTTATAATAAAATCTCCCCCAGCCCCTCTTTTCCAAAGAGGGGAGCAAAAGCTAATACTTTCACAATCTCTCTGAGTGGGAGTTTATTGCGAGTTGCCTTATACGAATCTCTCTGTTTAGGTCCTCTAGAATATCAGGCAAAAAAAAACCTGCTACAAAAGTTAGCAGGTTTTCCATAGCTTGCTTTATGCAGAAATTAGCCTTCCGCAGCTGATAGTACTACATCAAATGTTCCATCACCGTTATCATTGATTTCATATGCTATATCACCATTACCTGCTGATGCCTCACCTACTCCTTCTAGCGTGAATGATGTACCATCCTTTAATGTAAAGACCACATTTCCAGAATCATCTGACGAAATACCTTCAATATCATCAACATCAAGCTTGCCATCACCATTCGTATCAGCAACGGTAACGCGGACTTTATCTCCTACGTTCAACCCTGTAAAAGTTGATTGAGATCCTGCAGCAGCATCGCCCAAAACAAAAAGGTCATTTCCTTCACCACCATCAATTGTTTTTTCCCCAGTTCCAGTTATATTGATAGTATCATCGCCGGCTCCAGCAGAAACCTGATCATCACCATCACCCGTACTGATTTCATTACTTCCACTATTACCTACAACAACATTATCACTGTCATTTGCTGTAACATTGAGGTCTTCATTACCTGTCAAAACTGCATTATTAGAGCCAGTCCCAGACATATCCACATCATTTGTTTCAGATGTAAATGCTGTCACTCCATCATCATTAGTAGCCAACTGGACACCTGTTTGACTAGTCTCCTCAGTATTTGCCCCTGCTAAAAAGTCATCAGCAGCTTGTTCTAAATTATCAATCGTTGCCATTTTATACCCGTCCTTACCATTAAGTTTTTAAGCTATTTTTAAAAAAATAAATATTTAAACCCGCTTCAATTCAAAACGATGCCTAAACATTAAAATAAATAAGTTATTTGCTTTTGCAGCAGTGTAGCACGTTAGAATCTAACAAACAACTCTCGCAGCCTTCTCCCACGGCGAAACCGTTCTAAAAAGCTGATTCCGAAGGTTAGATAAGGCGCTTTTTTGAGTTCTCCGTCATTCTCAGATAATCAAATACCATTCGTACATTACGAGCCAATTTTCGGATGACTGAGGCAACACTATCGCTGCCAATTGCTGTAATTAATCCTGTGGCAAACCGTCTTAGGCATGTTATGTTTTCAGGTCCATGTTTCTTTGATATGTTGCAGCGGTCTTCGTTCCAATTCCAGTCAAGTATATAATGATGGCTTTCAACGCCCCAGTGTTTACGGTTAAATTTAAGAATACGCTCTGCATCTGCGCTTTCTGGTAAATGACTGGTGAGTCCATAAGCTATTTCATTGCTTTCCTTGCCTGTTTTTTTATCAATGGTGTTTCGTTGAATGGCAAAAACCTGACCAACAAATGGAAAGTCGAGGTAGTCGTTTAGTTTAGATGAAACCCAGATTGAACGCGACTCAAGACGGCCGTGTGATAACTTACAAGGTTCAGTATAATCAGCAGATTCTCGGTTTTCGAAGAGAACACGAATATCCTCTGCAAGTGTAGGTTGATTATCTTTGGCGATAAAGACGTAATGCGCGTGGCGGTTAATAAGATAACGTGCCAGTTTGCGCTGAGTTAAAAGGGCATCCCCGGTAATCGTGTGGCCATCAATATCGAGTGTATCCATGACGGGAATAAACATGCCTATTTCATTGGTCTGTTTTAGTTCATCACTCCCTTCTACCGGCAGGCTTCCGACTTTTTTTTAGTGTAACAACAGCCCGATTCGTGACCGACAACACCCATAATATGTGTTTGATCTCCCTTGTCATCTATCGCGCTGCGCATGGTCTTTCCATCAATAGCCAGCCCTTCATCCTGCTCTGCAAACTGTGCATTCCAGCTTTGTAACGCTAAGTCGAGCTCTTCAGGGGAAATGCGAATCAAGGTTTCTCTGATGGTAGTTCGGCTGGGGACAACATAGACCCTGTTTCGTTTGCGGCAACCAAATCGACTACGTGCTTTTTGGCCTAAGTCACTCGCCCATTCTGCAATGGCTTTATATCCTTCCATACCACACAAAACAGCCCCTGCAGAAATAGCCAGTATACAAGGCAGTGAGTGTCGCTGTGCCTGTTTGCGGCGTGGATCTGAAATATCAGAAAAGAATTCAGGTAAGCTGCGCATTTGATCAGCGGTAAGCATGATTTTCGGTGCTCCATGACGATAGAGAGAAGGAAGTGTAATCGCGGACAATAGCGCTTGAGTGCATCTGCTTAACGGTCGGACGAATATATCTTTTGGTTGGCTGGGTTTTGGGCTATAGCCCTTTTGCACACGTCTAAAGCCACGCGTGGCGCCTATATTTATCCAGTTAGATGCTCGATAAATAGTGCCGCGAAAATACTGTGGGTCAACAAACGTTTCTAGCAATAATAAGGGATAGCCAAAAGCATCCTGCCAATCGTGAGAAATCCGCCGTTCACATAAAGACAGAATGCGAGAAGCCAAGTTGGGGTAATGGTAGTCAGGTAAAATAAGAAACCGACTGTTATTAGCCACTAAATGCAGACGATCGTATTGATAGCGGTAACGCCAGCCGATCCACTGATCACGAGCTGCACATTTCCAAGCGGCCGCTGAAAAGCTGATGAGGGCAATCCAGATACCCTGATAGCATGCGACATACCATAACGTATGACCAATCTTTGGCAATGCACCCAGATAATGATGTTCATTCATTAATGACTGAAAGCGTTTTTTATCATCGGGATGAATGGGCTGTACGGTTATTTCCTGAAGATTCAATTTAAAGTTTCTCGAGACACAAAATTTCAGGATGGAGTGTATCTGGAAAAGAGGGTTTTGTCCAGGAATTTATTTATACTGTTGATCTATAACTATAATTAATACAGTACGGTTTCGCCGTGACCAATTGGTTGCCTTTATTGCACTCGGCATAGACTATGTTAGTAGAACAAACTAGCCCAGCCTGTAACTTAACTTGTACAGCGATGATACTTGTCATCAAAACGTACAATATCATCTTCTCCTAGATAACTGCCCGACTGTACTTCAATTATTTCAAGTGGCACTCGTCCTGGATTATGCAATCGATGTTTATGACCTACGGGAATAAACGTAGATTCATTTTCAGTTAGCAACATAACCTTATCATCACAAGTGACTTCAGCAGTCCCTGTTACAACAACCCAATGTTCCGCACGATGATGATGCATTTGTAAAGATAATGAAGCACCAGGATTGACGGTAATACGTTTCACTTGAAAACGTTCGTCACTATCTATACTGTCGAAATATCCCCAAGGGCGATAACATAAACGATGGTTTTCTGCTTCGGGTCGTTTGGCTTTGATTAATCGATTAACAATAGTTTTTACATTTTGAACGCTGTCTTTACTGGCCACCATTACTGCATCAGCAGTTTCCACCACAACGATATCGTCTAAGCCTAATACCGACACCAGCCTATGCTCACTATAAATATAGGCGTTTTTCACCTCATCAATCATCACATCGCCATGCAAAACATTATTATCTGGATCTTTTTCAGCACATTCCCATAACGATGACCACGAGCCAACATCATTCCATCCGGCATCAAGTGGAACCACAACTGCTTTGTTAGTTTGTTCCATAACGGCATAGTCTATGGAATCAGAGGGACATACTTTAAAACTATCACCATCTAAACGAATAAAGTCCAAATCCACCTGACTTTTTTCTAATGCCTCTCGGCAATGATTAAGAATATCAGCTGAAAACATTTCCAGTTCAGTGATTAAAGTAGAGGCTTTAAACATAAACATGCCGCTATTCCAGTAATAGTCACCTGAAGCGACATAATTGACAGCAGTATCTAAACCAGGTTTTTCTACAAAGGCCTTTACTTTACTGATAGTATTTTTTTCATCAGCTTGAATATAGCCATAGCCTGTATTGGGTGATGTGGGCACAATGCCAAAGGTCACAAGCAAACCCGCTTCAGCCTGAGTTTTTGCTGCCATTATGGCTTGATGAAAGGTCGAGGTATCATGAATAACATGGTCGGCTGCAAGCACTAATAAAATAGGATCTTCACCCGCTTTCATAGCCTGGAGTGCAGCAACAGCTAGAGCTGGTGCCGTATTACGACCAAAAGGTTCCAGTAAAATAGTTGAATTTTTAATAGCCAGCTCTTGAACCTGTTCGGCAACCATAAATCGATGATCATTATTACAGATGACGATAGGTGGCTCGATATCCGTTAAACCCTCTAAGCGATGCAAAGTGTCTTGAAACAAAGTGTTATCACCAAACAAAGCAAGAAACTGCTTAGGCTTATGTTTTCTAGATAAAGGCCATAGACGTGTACCGCTACCACCGGACATAATTACTGGGATCATAAAACCATACCTTTGCTATTTTTCATATTTGGATAAATTAGATTAATCAAGATCAAACACATATACTCATTTTTATTCTCTTAGAATCATCCAGCTCAAAGTTTCTTTTAATGAGATAAAAGGAAAGTCACCCTCAAATGATTTTAACTTTTGAGAGTCGCCTAATAACATTTTCACCTCATTCTCACGAACAAAAGCAGGATTTACTTGAATTTCAAGCTCAAGTCCAGAAATCTCACAAGCCATATTAATAACATCCTGTAATGTGTAAGCTTTTCCTGAACAAATATTAAATGTTTCGCCAATAGCCTTTGGGCTTTCTAATAAATATTTATAATATTTCACCACATTACGCACATCTGAAAAATCTCGGGCTACATTAAGATTACCTAACTCTATTACTGAAGCAGAACGACGAATATGACTGACAATTTTGGGTAGTAAATAATTTTCAGACTGCCCTATGACCGTGTAATTAAAGGGTCTAGTGATAATTAAAGGTAACTTGTCTGAATATAAGCCTGCTATATATTCCATAGCGACTTTGCTAACCGCATAATCATTTGCAGGGGAAAATCATTGCCAATAATAAACTAAAACACAAAAGGTAACACATTATATTTAAGCCACACCCTTTTCACCTTTCACCCGCTGGAATTATCGACCTT
>ENA-ORXI01002608-ORXI01002608.1-sediment-metagenome-genome-assembly--contig:-NODE-2608-length-12813-cov-3.759108_pt1 | contig 12813 bp, 12 predicted proteins | sample MGYA00237861_ERZ511468 | MGnify/ENA primary metagenome ERZ511468 (study PRJEB26299, sample SAMN06266213) | sediment metagenome | isolation source: Hudson Canyon methane seep mesocosm | place... | reverse complement strand
CTTTTAATCCAGCTCTCATAGCTTCGATAGTTGTGTCACTGAGCTCTTGACCTGTAAATAATACAAGTGCCAATACTCCTTGATATAAAAGCATATCTTCACCGTCTTTTACTTTTATGTTCTCTTTTTTAGCAAGTTCTAAAAAAGGAGTCTTTTTTCCATAGACACAATCAAACGCGCCCTCTGCATTTAGAAAAACGTTTTCGAGTTTTCTTCTTTCAATTGGATATTCATTGTCGTTTAATCCAGCACTTGTACTGTTTACTACTAGATCAAAACTGTCAAGAGTAAATCTTTCCCATGTGTAAGTACTGCATCCAAGTTCTTTGAAAAATTCAAGTCGACTTTTTGTTCTGTTTACAACAGTGACTTTAATCCCAGCCTCAATTAGAGCCACAGCAATAGCTTTTGCAGTACCACCAGCTCCAAAAATTAATACTTTTTTTAATTCTCCGAACTCTTCAATGGCTTTCATAAAACCTGGTGCGTCTGTATTGTATCCCAGTATTTTATCTCCATTTTTGATGTAGGTATTTACTGCACCAATTTTGTTTGCTAATCCAATTATCTCATCAGCTTGTGCGAATGCTTCTTCTTTATGAGGTACAGTTATGTTTGCCCCTGATATATCATTATCTAAAAAAGTTTTCTTTAGCATCTTTCCATTTGCAAGATGGAATTTATCATAGTTGGCATTTATCTTTAAATCTTCAAAACCTGCATTTTGCATTTGAGGTGATTTTGAATGTTCTACTGGATCACCAAAGATGACAAATTTTTTTGTACTGTTTTCTGACATTTTATACCTTTTATTTAAAGATACATTTTATCCAAAACTAAATTATATCCTTTTGAGTTATTATTATATATAATGAACATTATGAAAAATACTCAAAAGATAACGTACTTTTACACAAACAATAACGATGGCAACATCGCTTATCACGTCAATGACGATAAAGACCATGTCACGCAAAACAGATTTGCACTTGCATCTACATATAAGACAGATATGCAAAACATGAGATACATGAATCAAACGCATGGCTGCAATATAGAAACAGTTAATGAAGACTCCTCTATGTGTATGGATGATTGTGATGCTCTTATTACCAATGAGCGCAATATCCCTTTGATGGTCATGGTGGCTGATTGTATTCCTATACTTATATCTGATGAAACCAAGAGAGTTATAGCAGCCGTTCATGCTGGTAGAAACAGTACTTTTTTAGAGATTGCAAAGAAGACTGTTTTAAAGATGGTTGATGAGTTTGGATGTAATAGGGCAGATATCAAAGTTGATTTGGGTCCCTCTATTCAAAAATGCTGTTATGAAGTATCTCCTGAATTAGTAGAAGTAGTGAAGAAAAGTTTTGGAGATGAGTTTGTTTTGGGTAGACTTATAGACCTTCAAGGCATAAACAAAAAACAATTGCTTGATATTGGGATTAAAAGCAGTAATATAAACATCTCTTCAATATGTACAAAATGTTCCAATGAAGATTATTTCTCTTACAGACTTAATCCTCATTGCGGTAGGTTTGCAGGTATCATTGTTATAAAGTAAAATCCGAATCTATAAAGTCATATAGGGTATTATTGTTATTCATATATGTTGTTTCTATAAAGTCTTGATGAAACTCTTTGCCCCATTGTTGCGAGCCTTCCAAACATAATTTTAGATAATCCACATTGGGCATTATAGAATAATCTATCATATGCTTAAACCCCCTATATACATATACATTCATAGAGTCAAGCAAGATATCATTATTGTAAGTTTGAATGTTATTAGAATCAAGCATTATTCGGTCATAGCCTCTTTCTCTGTCATCTATTAAAGCAATGTCTATTTCTTTGTATATGATACATACCCCGTTAAATGAATCATTTTTGGATTCTTCAATATTTAATACTGATTTGTAATTCCCAACACCTATGCGAACAGCAGGCAGTAAATTGAAACTTCGTTTATAGTCCAAAACTTTGACGGGAATAATGTCCTCAATCATTGAGTCATATTTATTGATTTCGTCTTTATGTAATAGACTTCCATATACAATTAATCCAAACATAATAAATCCTTTTCGTTCAATTTCGTTCAATCTATTTTTCTAACTCTTTATAAAAGTGTATCACTTTATTGGGTATACTTCGTTTACTTTAAATAATATTATAAAATTTATACAGAACTATATACAGAAGGAAGAAAATGACAAACAAAGAATTAATGAATGAAGATTTAAAATATATTTGGCACCCTTGTACACAAATGAAAGATCATGAATTTTTACCCGTTACGCCTATTAAAAGTGGAAAGGGCGTTTACCTTGAAGATTTTGATGGCAACACTTATATTGATGCGGTGAGCAGTTGGTGGGTAAACATACTTGGGCACAATAACAAATATATCAACGAATACATCAAAAACCAAGTTGATACCTTAGAGCATGTAATGCTTGCAGGGTTTACACATGAACCAGCTATCAAACTGGCTAAAAAACTCGTAGAAATCACTCCTGTTGGATTGGATAAAGTCTTTTTTGCAGACAATGGTTCAAGTGCCGTAGAAGTTGCACTTAAAATGTCTTTTCAGTATTTTAAAAACAAAGGGCAAACCAAACCATATTTTGTCTCATTGGAAAACTCTTACCATGGAGAAACCATTGCAGCACTGTCTGTGAGTGATATGGGACTATATAAAGATGTCTATGAAGAGATACTTATTCAGACAATAAAAACTTCAAGCCCCAAAGATCAAAGTGAAGAAGAGGCAGCTCGTGCCTTGGTAGAATTGGAAACGTTATTCCAAAACAGAGCTCATGAAATCTCAGCTATCATTATCGAACCCTTGGTTCAGTGTGCAGGTCTGATGAGTATGTATAGTCCTTCATATATCGTAGGCTTGCGAGAACTGTGTACCAAATATGACGTTTTGTTTATAGCAGATGAAGTTGCAGTAGGTTTTGGGCGAACAGGAAAATTGTTTGCTTGCGAGCACGCAGAGGTGACTCCTGATTTGATGGTATTGAGTAAAGGGCTTACAGGAGGGTATTTACCTCTCTCTGTTGTTATGATTCCTGATTTTATCTATGATGCGTTTTATTGTGATTATGCAGATTATAAAAAAGCTTTCTTGCATTCTCATTCGTATACAGGTAATGCACTGTGTTGCAGCGCGGCATTGGGTACGATTGCTTATTTGGAAGAGCATGACATCATCAATAAAAATCAAGAAAAAATAGAATACATTAACAGTGAACTTCAAAAATTCAAAGATTTACCCAATGTCAAATTGGTCAGACAAACAGGAATGATCGCAGCTGTTGAACTGCAAGGGTACAAAAGTGAGCAGAGAATTGGTCTAGAGGTCTATAAATATGGATTGAAAAATGGAGTTCTGCTTAGACCACTTGCGCATATCATATATTTTATGCCTCCTTATGTTATCACAAAAGAAGAAATCAAAAAAATGATGGATACTGCATACGAAGCTATTAAGTTATTGCCATAATCTGATTTCTACACATCTCAAATATTCTTAAACAATCCCAAAAACAATAAAAATGGCATCAGATATACATTGATATGTATGTCTGATGTCAAAGTTATGTATTAATAGTGTAATTTCAAAAAAAAGTAATAATAATACTTAAATATAAGTTTAACTCGGATATAATTCAAAAAAATTTACAAAAAGGATGTACTTTGAGTATAACAGTAACAAAAGAAGAGAGTTTAGCTTACCATGAATTTCCAACACCAGGTAAATTGGGTATAGAATCTACGGTTCCTTTCGCAACACAAAGAGATTTAGCATTAGCCTATACACCAGGTGTGGCAAATCCGTGTATTGAAATTGAAAAAGATCCAGAAAATGCTTTTAAATATACAGCTAAACGAAATCTTGTTGCAGTTATTTCAAATGGTACAGCCGTACTTGGTCTTGGAGACATTGGCGCGCTAGCTAGTAAACCAGTTATGGAAGGTAAAGCGATTTTATTCAAAAAGTTTTCTGCTATTGATTCATTTGATATTGAAGTTGATGAAAAAGATGCTACAAAATTTTGTGAAATTGTTGAAGCAATCGCACCTACATTTGGTGGAATCAACCTTGAAGATATTTCATCTCCTTCTTGTTTTGCAATCGAAAAAAGATTGGTTGAAACTTTAGACATCCCTGTTATGCATGATGACCAACATGGTACTGCAATCATCTCAAGTGCTGGTCTAATCAACGCTTGTGATTTAATGGGTAAAGAGTTAAAAAATATGAAAGTTATCGTTGTTGGAGCTGGAGCTGCTGCTATTTCATGTGCTAGAATGTACAGAGTTTTAGGTGTTGAAAATATTATTATGCTTGACTCTAAAGGTGTTATTCACAATGGTAGAGATAACTTAAATGAATTCAAAAAAGAGTTTGCTATTGATGAAGCGTTGACTCAAGAAGAAGCATTTACAGGTGCTGATATGGTTCTTGGACTTTCTGTTCCTGGAACGTTCACAAAAGAGCACGTAGCGCTTATGAGTGAAAAACCAGTTGTATTTGCATTGTCAAATCCAACTCCTGAGCTTTTCCCTGATGAAGTAAGAGAAGTTAAACCAAATGCTATTATAGGAACTGGGCGAAGTGATTTCCCTAACCAAGTAAATAACGTATTGGGATTCCCATTTATTTTCAGAGGTGCGATGGATGTTCGTGCAACTGTAATTAACATGGAAATGAAAAAAGCAGCAGCATATGCTATTGCAGAGCTTGCTAAAAAAGAAGTTACTGAGCATGTAAGAGAAATCTTTGGAGAATTATCTTATGGTGAAGAATACATTATCCCTAAACCTTTTGACAAAAGATTGATGATAGATGTATCTAGTGCCGTTGCCAAAGCAGCTATTGATACAGGTGTTGCAAAAATTAAAGATTTTGACTATGAATCATACAGAGAAGAATTATCTGTAATGATTAAATAATTTAGAAATCAAATAAAATTTAACTCCATAAAGCGCAATAACTTTTGTTATTGCGCTTTTTTTATGCAAGTTTTTAGGAATTTGGAAGTAACAATTCGATTTTTTAAATAAATATATAGTACCCTTCAATTTTAATTTAACAGTACATTTTAGGACACAGATGAAAGAATATAGAATACTCATTGATACCATTGATGCAAAAGGTTTGGTTTATAAAATATCAAAAGTTATTTATGAACATAATTTAAATATAGAGCAAAACTCAGAATACGTTGATGAAGAAGAAAAGAAATTTTTTATGAGAACGGTTGTGAGTGGAGAAATCAACAAAGATAAATTGATTGAAGAGTTACATGCGGTTACGCCAATTGAGACATCTATTAAAATAACAAATAATTCTAAAAAAGATATTGTATTACTCGCAACAAAAGAGTCTCATGTACTTGGAGACTTACTTATCAGATATATTGGTGGGGAACTCAATGCAAACATCAAAGCGGTTATTTCTAATCATGACGAGCTAAGAGATTTGGTTGAAAAGTTTGATATTCCATACCACTTTGTAGATTCGGATGATTTAGACAGAGAAGCTCATGAACAAAATGTAATGGAACAAATTGATGTTTACAATCCTGATATTATTGTTCTTGCAAAATATATGAGAATATTAACATCAGAATTTGTAAATGCTTATCCACATCAAGTATTAAACATTCACCATTCATTTTTACCTGCATTCATTGGGGCAAATCCTTATAAACAAGCGCATCACAGGGGTGTTAAGATTATTGGGGCAACTGCACATTATGTGACGGATGATTTGGATGAAGGTCCAATTATCGAGCAAGATATTGTTCGAGTGGATCACTCTTATTCTTGGCAAGAAATGCGAAGAGATGGACGAAATGTAGAGAAAGTTGTTTTATCAAATGCTTTACAGTTGTTGCTGGAAGATAAAGTATTTGTTCATGGAAACAAAACGGTGATTTTATAATGTTTAATATCGTATTACTGGAACCCCGAATTCCTCAAAACACTGGAACAATTGGACGTTTGGCTTTTGCACTTGATTGTACGTTGCACTTGATTAAACCTTATGGTTTTACAATAACAGAAAAAGCTTTAAGACGGGCAGGGCTTGATTATTGGGAAGACTTGGAAGTCAGAGAATATAATGATATTGAAGATTTTTGGAGCAAGAATCCTTTGACCAAGAGACATTTTTTTGCTACTACAAAAACTACTCAGACTTATTTTGATGCCAAGTATGAAGTAGGGGATTATTTTTATTTTGGTAGAGAAGATGCTGGCTTACCTGAAGAGCTTCTCGATATGAATAAAGAGTGTTGTATCAATATTCCCATGACAAACGACGCCAGAAGCCTCAATATTGCAAATGCAGTATCTATTGTTGCTTATGAGGGATTACGTCAAAATTACTCATCTTTTAAAAGAAGTTAGTAGTCAGTATATTATTCAATACTGGCTTTTTTGATTAAATTTTTTATGGCTTTGAGTTCTAAGTTTAACTCATCTTTATCTTTTTTGCTGCTTGCTTTTTTAATCTCTTTTTGAATACTGAGTTTTTTATCCATTAGTTTTTCGAGGATGTCGAGCAGTTTCTGTTTTTTTTCATCCTGCTTCTTTTGGGACAAATCAAAATAATTGTCAATCTTTTTTACAATCTTCTTAATATTCATTATCTTCTCCTATTTTTTGAAATTCTTTATCGTCTATCCACATTATGTTTGCTATTTCAACCAGTCTGACACAGATGTGTGAAGCAAATGATGCGTCATTGATAAGTGAGGTTGCCATTCTCGCATCGATTTTGTTTGTACGAATCAAATCATCGATTTTTTCATTGGTTGCTGCATCAAACTCATCTATTTTTATTTTGATGGTTTCCATTTTTGTCAGTCTATCTATTTCATTGATTTCATCTTTTCTGAGTGTCTCTATCTCTCTTAATGTATAAGCTAACTGTTCTCGCAATAAATTGTATTCGTACTTTATATCTGAGTTTTTACCTTGTGAAAAGTGATTGATGTTTTTTTGCAACTCTTTAATCTCTTTAACTGATTTTACGATTTTTCTTGAAGCAGTTTTCAGACTTCCCACTGTGGTTCTTTCTTCATGAGTCATGTGTTTTTGTGATAAAGAAGAAAAACGAATGATTTCACTGTAGAGACTCTTTAGGGTCTCTTTGTATATTTCATCAATATTGGTATTTATTTTACGATTAGATGTGTGTACGATGTCTTTTAGTTTCTTATTGGAAAAGATATCTTCTCTGTGCAGATTCATGGCATGAATGACAGCTTTTAAAGATTTGTCGTATAGATTAATCACTTCTTTTCGTAGGGCATGAATAGCTGTTTCAGGAACTTGTATAACGGCATCATTTAAAAACTTTGGTTTACTGGATTTTTTGACTTTAGGGATAAAAAGTTTGTTTAAAAAGTTAACCATGATACCAATAAAAGGAGAAACCAGCAGTATTCCCAAAATGTTGAAAACAGTATGAAAAAGTGCAAGTTTTAAAATATAACTGTTGGGGTCAATACCAATAAATTCTGAAAGAAGATCAACAAAGGTGGAGAGTTGATAAATAAACAACAATGCAATAAAAGCAGTGATAAAGTTAAAAATCAGATGCGCAGCAGCCAATCTCTTTCCTTCTTCATTTGAAGTTGAGGCGCCAATAATCGCAGTAACGGTAGTCCCTATATTTGCTCCAATTGCTAAAGCCAAGGCGCTTATATATAAGATTTGACCTCCAGCGAGTGCCGTGATGATTATGGCCATGGTTGCAGCGCTTGATTGAATAACTACTGTGGCAATCGCGCCAATTAGAACAAAGATTAAAATTCCGACATAACCATCAATAGCATAAGACGCCAGGTCAATCGAATTTTTCAGAGCATCAAAACCCTCTTTCATGTAGGAAATTCCCAGAAATATAAAACCAAGACCCAAGAGAATATATCCTACTCCTTTATATCTTGAATCCGTTGCAAATTTAAATACTACACCAAAAATTATCATAGGCATTGCGTAAACTGAAATCTTAACTTTGAAACCAAAATACGCAACAATCCATGCGGTAGTAGTTGATCCAAGGTTGGAGCCAAAAATAACACCTATAGCTTGGGTTAATCCAATCAATCCTGCTGATAAAAAAGAAATCATGACAATACTTGTCAAAGAGGAACTCTGTACAATTGAAGTTGAAACAAATCCAGTTGCTATTGATTTTGGAGTTGAGCTTGTAAATTTTGCGAGTATTTTTTCTAAAGTTCCACCTGAAAAGAGTTTGAATCCATTTTCCATAAAATGCATTCCTATCAAGAAGATAGCAATACCCGCAACTATGACTTTTGCATTATCATTTGATATTATAAAGTAGGAAAAGAGCAAAAACAGAGGCGGAATCAAAAATCTTTTCATCAAAAACCTTAATAAACTTTATGAACTAATTCTATTATATAATAATAAATTTTCCACTTAAGTTTTTTTTGCTACAATTTCCAAACAAAGGAAGAACTGAATGCCTAAAATATTAATTCTTGAAGATGATGAACTGTTTTGTGAAAGTTTAGAAGATTTTTTAAGCGAAGAGGGCTTTGAAATTGATACAGCATATAATGGTGAAGAAGCTTTAGAAAAAAACTATGAAAAAAACTATGATTTATATCTTCTTGATATCAATGTTCCAAAAATAAATGGGTTGGACTTATTAAAAGAGCTGCGACAAAGTGGTGATGAAACACCCTCAATATTTTTGACGTCGTATAAAGATAAAGAAACACTGCATCAAGGTTTTTTAAATGGTGCTGATGATTATTTAAAAAAGCCTGTTGATTTAGATGAATTGCTCTTAAGAATCAAATCCTTACTGAAGCGATCAGGTAAACAAACAACTAAAATTACACTGACAAATGGATTAGTTTATAATCCTCAAACCAAAAGAATTACAAAAGATAACAATGACTTGCAACTGCCCAGTAAAGTTATTGATCTGTTTGAATTGTGTTTAGAAAATAGAAATTCAATTATAAGTAAAGATATGATAATTCAGCGACTTTGGAGTACGAGTGAAGAGTACAGTGAGGGTTCCATTAGGGTTTATGTAAATAATTTAAAGAAAATACTTGATAAAGATTCTATAGTCAATATAAAAGGTGTAGGATATAAAATTGAATTCTAAAAGAAAAAATTTTATCATATTAAATTCAATTGTGATTGTTTGTACTATCCTTTTGGTTCTTTTTACAAATTATATCATCTTAGTGACGTTTATGTTTTCACAAGAAATATTTATAATAATGAATATTTTATTAATTATTTTTGGTTTAACCATATACACTTTTTTAAGTAATGCGTTATTGGAGCCACTGTTTAAAAGTGAAGAAAATTTACAAAAAACGGTCAAAGAAACACTTCATGAACTCAATATTCCCGCTTCAACCATACAAATTAATGCGCAAATGTTGGAAAAAACAATTAAAGATGATAAAAGTCAAAAAAGACTTAATAGAATAAAGCAGGCAACACAAGATTTATTAAACTTATATAACCAAATGGAATACGATATTAAAAAGCAAATTGATAAAATTGATACACAAATTTTCCCACTCAAAGAAGCAATTAATATGTCGGTAATAAAATTTCAAGACATTAAAAGTAATATAAAAATAAATTCACAAATTCACGATATTAATATCAATACAGATAAAAATGGTTTTATTAAAGTAATTGATAATTTGTTGTCAAATGCAATCAAATACAATGATAAAGAGGGAGTTGTAGATATAAATTTTAAAGATTCCAGTTTAACAATTTTTAATACAGGGAAATCAATAGATACCAAAAATATATTTATGGTGTTCGATAAATATTATCAAGAAGATTCAAGCAAAGATGGTTTTGGTTTGGGGTTAAATATTGTTAAAGATTTTTGTGATATGAATAAAATTGTGATTAAAATTGACTCAAATGAAGCAGGAACATCAATAAACCTGAACCTAATTAATATACTCTCAAAGTAGCTATAGATTAACATTACACAGTGTTAATCTATATCTTTATGTGTTATTGTTTGGCTAAGTACTCATGAGCCATATAAGAACTTCTGGCATATGGCGTACTGTGAACAAATTCAAATCCCATGTCTAAAGCCGTTCTTTTATATAAGGCAAACTGTTCAGGTGTAACAAATTCTTTAACTTTTTCATACTCTCCTGAAGGAGCTAAGTATTGTCCAATACTTAAGAACTTACAGCCTACGTCAAGTAGGTCTTGGAAGACTTCAACCATCTCATCCTCGGTTTCTCCAATTCCAACCATTAAGGCACTTTTAGTTTTGATTTTATCGCCACCCAGTTCTTTTAACCGTCTAAGAACATCCAAAGATCTTTGATAGGTAGCATTTTTTCTGATGTGATATAAAGAGGGTACGGTTTCAACGTTATGTCCAATAATCACTGCACCTGAATCAACAACGGTCTGAAGTGACTCTTCATTGGCTTTAAAATCCGGAATTAAAATTTCCACTTGAGTGCCTGGAGATTTTTCTAAAATATCTTGAGTGACTCTGTGAAATTGACTGGCACCCCCATCTTTCAAATCATCTCTTGCGGGACTGGTAATAACTACAAATTTTAGTCCCAGCTTTATAACGGATGTTGTCACTTTTTCAATCTCGTCTAAATCGACTTCTGTTGGTTTTCCTGTAAGTACATTACAATAAGTACATCGTCTTGTACAGATATTACCCAAAATAAGAAAAGTAGCATTCTTATTTTCAAAACACTCACTGATATTAGGACACTTTGCTTCTTGGCAAATAGTATGTAGTCCTGCATCTTCTAATAAGTTTTCCATTTCTCTTTGTGCTACGGTTGATATTTTTTTTCTTAACCATTCTGGTTTTTTGTAATTTATTTTTGATTTTGCTGTCATTGTATTAATCCTGTAGTAATTGCTCTAAATATTCAGTCTCTTTATCATTTAAAGATGATGTATTTAGTTTTGTATTAAAAGTTTTTTCAAATGAATCTTTTAATTTCTCTATTGCCTCTTCATATGAAAGGTTGACTCCCAAATCTTCTAGGCTACTTCCTGATTCCTTATTACTGCTTGTACTGTACAAAGGAATAGAACCGTGTTGAAATATCATATTTTTCGATCTTTTTTGTGCGTTGCCACCAATTTTTAAACCATTAGCAATAATGTCATACGCTTCAAATCCCACTTGACAAAATTCACTTTTACTTAACGTAATATCTTCACAGTCTTTTGCATAATGGGCATCAAGTCCCAAACTTTTGTAAAAATTTAGTAAAAATGTACATATATTCTCATACGATTCTTTAACGCTTAAGCCTTGCAAATAAGATGTTGGAAGTACAAGACTATAAGATATGTCATTCCCGTGAAATAGCGCACCTCCACCTGTCATTCTTTTTGCACAATTATTATTGTACTGCGGATATCTTTTTGCGTAGGTCTCGGTCTTTTGAGATATTCCAACGGTAAAGGATTTTTCCCAGGTATAAAACCGAAGAATAGGTGCTTCACCTTCATTAAACAGCGTCGATACTGTTTTGTCTATCGACATATTTAATTTTGCACTTTGATTATATGAATACATAAGTCTAAATGTAGTATCTTTTTTTAGTTTCAATATTTACTCTTTTTAAATTATAAACTTAAATTTTTATAACTTTTCTAGGATAGATTATAACTTTTATTCAAAACTAATGCAAAAATTATAAGAATTAATATTTTTAAATAAGGAAACTCCAAGCTATGTGTGCAATTGAGTATTAAAGGTACATATTTCTTACATAATGGATTGACAATATTAAAAAGTATACAATTAAGTTTCTTTTTTTACCCAAGTAACTTAAAGTTAAATAAGTAATAATTATTAGTTAAAAATTAATATGCTAAAAAAGAGAATTTTTTTGATTAAAAAAAATGCTTTTCTTATCATTTTTTGTTAGATTAATTACATAAAAGTTTCTAAATAAAGTTTAGAGTATTATACTAGCCTAAATCATTAATGACAATTTAAGTATTAAATGAATAATAAAACAATATAAAGGAATCTATATGTCAGAACAATTACATTTAGAAGATATAAATCCACTGGAAACAACAGAATGGATTGAAGCTTTAGACGCAGTTATGGAAGAAGAGGGTGCTGATCGTGCTCATTTTTTATTAGAAAAACTAATCGATAAAGCAAGAAGAAGTGGTGCACATATTCCGCACAGTGCCAATACTGCGTATCTTAACACGATTCCAGTTGATCAAGAACCTAAGATGCCTGCACACCACGATTTAGAGAGAAAAATCAGATCTATTATCAGATGGAATGCACAAACTATGGTATTAAGAGCTTCTAAGAAAAATTTAGAGCTTGGTGGTCATATTGCATCGTTTCAATCATCTGCTACATTATATGATGTGGCATTTAATCACTTTTTTAAAGCACCCAATGATAAAGATGGTGGAGATTTAGTATTTTTCCAAGGACATATTGCTCCAGGTATTTATGCAAGAAGTTTCGTTGAAGGAAGATTGTCAGAAGAACAAATGGATAATTTTAGACAAGAAGCATTTGCTGATGGATTGTCTTCTTATCCTCATCCAAAACTTATGCCAAACTATTGGCAATTCCCAACAGTTTCAATGGGATTAGGACCAATACAAGCCATTTATCAAGCTCGATTCTTAAAATACTTAACTGACAGAGGTATTAAAGATTGTAGTGGACAAAAAGTATATTGTTATATGGGTGATGGTGAGTGTGATGAACCAGAATCTTTAGGAGCA
>ENA-ORXI01002607-ORXI01002607.1-sediment-metagenome-genome-assembly--contig:-NODE-2607-length-12814-cov-3.891733_pt1 | contig 12814 bp, 8 predicted proteins | sample MGYA00237861_ERZ511468 | MGnify/ENA primary metagenome ERZ511468 (study PRJEB26299, sample SAMN06266213) | sediment metagenome | isolation source: Hudson Canyon methane seep mesocosm | place: USA:Hudson... | reverse complement strand
GGCTATGTTGAAGATCGTATGCCCAAGGAGCGTTATCGTTTATACCACTTGGAGAAAGCCAAAGGCGGCATTGGCCTGACAATGTTTGGTGGATCCTGTACGGTTTCGGTGGATTCACCTTCTGCTTTTGGTCAAATTGATTTGAGCACCGATGAGGCGCTGCCTTGGATTAAAGAGCTGGCAAATAGTGTCCATAGTGAGGGTGCACGAATTATGTGCCAAATAACCCATTTGGGACGACGAACCGCTTACGATGTTGAGCATTGGTTGCCACCGGTTTCACCAAGCCCTGTTCGTGAGCGCCCTCATGGAACAACACCCGCAGAAATTTCTCGCTCAGACATTGACAGAATTGTTAAAGACTACGGGGATGCAGCGCTACGTTGTGCAGACGCTGGATTGGATGGTGTGGAATTAATGGCTTATGGTCATCTGATTGATCAATTTTGGACCCCAGCTTTTAACAATAGAGGCGATGAGTTTGGTGGCGACTTAGAGGGTCGACTGCAATTTGTACTGATGGTGCTGGAGGAGGTAAACGCCCGATTAGGAAGTCGTGAGGATTTTTTGCTTGGTATACGCATGACGGGCGACGATAAACTGTCATCGCATTTAGGTATTGATGGCCTTAATCAAGACGACTGTTTAAAGATTGCAATACGCCTCGAGGAGACAAAACAACTGGATTTTATTAATATTGTTGGCGGTCATTTGACGACCGATATGGGCCTCGCGGACTGCATACCGCCGATGGGCAATCCTTCCGCACCCTTTCTAAACCTTGCTGGCAAGATGAAACAAGCCTTGAACCTTCCAGTATTACACGCTACACGAATTACTGATGTGGCAACGGCTCGCTACGCATTATCTTCGGGTTTGGTTGATTTGATAGGCATGACTCGAGGTCATATGGCTGACCCTCATATTGTTCGAAAAATTGAATCTGGCGAAGAAGATCGGATTCGCCCCTGTGTCGGCGCAGGTTATTGCTTGGATAGACTACACGCCAAAGGCGAGGCGTTGTGCTTGCACAACCCCGCTACTGGTCGAGAGGGCGCATTGCCCCATATGGTTCAACCATCAAGCGCATCGAAAAATCGTGTTGTTGTTGTGGGTGCAGGCCCAGCTGGACTTGAGGCGGCTCGCGTTTGCGCCAGTCGAGGACACCAAGTTAGTGTTTTAGAGGCGGGCAATGAAGTGGGTGGGCAGTTGTTGCTGGCTAGCAAAGTGGCACGCAGAAAAGAACTGCTTTCGATCATTGGTTGGTTGAAAGGTGAGTGTGATCATTTGGGTGTTGAATTTACTTATCAGTGTTTTGCTGGGCCGAGTGATATTGAGCAGTACAACCCCGATATGGTTATTATCGCTACAGGTGGCTTACCGTTGCCCTTGGAATTGACAACAGGCGCAGAGTTACTAACGGGCTTGTGGGATGTGCTATCTGGCTATGCACAGCCAGCAAATAAGGTGCTGCTTTATGATGATAATGGCGGTCACCAAGCAATGAGCGGTGGCGAGTATTTGTTTAGTAATGGCACTCAAACATTAGAAATTGTTAGCCCTCACCGTGTCATTGGTCGTGAGGTTGGTGATGTTAATTTTCCCCATTATTTGAGGGGCCTGTACCAACACGATGTTCGATTGACGCCCGATTGGGAATTGCGAGCTGTAAGCAAACAGCCAGGTGGCCTTGAGGTTACGTTATGGAATGAGTACAGTTCGACAGAAACAAAGCGTGTGGTTGATCAAGTGATTGTTGAAAATGGCACGATGGCGAATGACGAGCTTTATCAACAACTGTTACAGAAAAGCAAGAATCTGGGTGAGGTGGATTTTGAAGGGCTGAAAGCCAACCGACCAGAATTGCTTGATTTGAACGCCGAGGGAAGATATTATCTTTATCGTATTGGTGACGCTTGGGCGCAACGCAATGTACACGCTGGGATTTATGACGCACTAAGGTTGTTAAAAGATTATTAGGTGGGCATTAAACATATACACTGCAAATTTTATTTTATTAATTAGGGGGTTAATATGAATATTTCATTAGAAAACAAAAGGGTTTTTATTACTGCTGGCGGCGAGGGCATGGGTAGGGCAACAGCTATAGCAATGCACAATATTGGTGCCCATGTGTTTACCTGTGATATTAATGAAGGCTCTTTAAAAACGCTGCCAGAAGGCATCAAAACTTTTGTTTGTGATGTTTCCAACTCCAGTGAATTGGATAAAATATTTGACGAAATTTTGCCAGAGGGTCTAGATATTTTGGTCAATAATGCCGGGGTCAGTGGGCCCACAAAGCCCGTTGAAGAGATCAGTGATGAGGAATGGGATAGTTGCATGGCTGTCGGTATAAATGCGCAGTTTTATTGCGTTAGAAGGGTAGTGCCAATCTTTAAGCAACAACAAAGTGGGGTGATTATTAATTTAATTTCGGGTGCAGGAATACTTGGCTTCCCAAATCGCACACCTTATGCGGCGGCTAAATGGGCGGTTACTGGCTTTACCAAGACCTTGGCAATGGAGCTCGGACCTGATAATATTCGAGTTAATGGCATCGCTCCTGGAAACGTCAATGGCGATCGTATGGAGCGGGTGATTGGTGCGCACGCACTGGCCGATAATATCGAGCCGGAAAAGGTGCGCAAAATGTATGCAATTGGCACATCGATGCAGTGTTTTGTCGACCCAGAAGAAATTTCACATTCTATTTGTTTTTTAGCGTCAGATTTTGGCAAACATATTTCTGGCCAAATCCTGGCTGTTGATGGCCACACGGAAACGCTTTATCCAAGAAACTAAACCTTGCTTTTGGTAGATGCGTCTCAGCAGGCGAGATATAATAAGTTGAAACTTAGGATGAAAGAATGACTGATTGTTTATTTTGCAAGATTATTGCAGGCGATATTCCCGCTGAAAAACTTTATGAAGATGATAAGGTTTTGGCATTTAAAGACATTAATGCACAAGCACCCGAGCATTTTTTGGTAATTCCGAAAGAGCACATCTCAACACCGAATGATGCAGGCAACGCCGAACTCATGGGCGAGTTGAGTTTGACGGCGACAAAGATTGCCAAAGAGCGCGGTTTTTCTGAGAGCGGTTACCGGTTAGTGATGAATTGCAATGGCGATGGCGCTCAAAGTGTTTTCCATATTCATCTGCATTGTCTGGGTGGCCGTCAAATGACTTGGCCGCCAGGCTAACAAAATATCATATTCACCATCAGAGTTGAATTAAAATAGCACAAACCGCACGCATCCTCGTGCAAAATCAATTATCAGACAAAGGAACAAATGAGCCAAATTGGCCTTGAACAGCAAAGTGTAGGAGAGTTTAGTGAGCGTGCCTACCTTGACTATTCGATGTACGTCATCCTTGACCGCGCACTGCCTTTTATTGGCGATGGGTTAAAACCGGTTCAGCGCCGTATTATCTATGCGATGAGTGAATTGGGCCTAAAGTCTACCGCTAAATTCAAAAAATCAGCAAGAACCGTCGGTGACGTACTGGGTAAGTTCCACCCACATGGCGACAGTGCTTGTTATGAGGCGATGGTACTGATGGCGCAGCCATTTTCCTATCGTTATCCATTTATTGATGGACAGGGAAACTGGGGTGCACCCGACGACCCTAAATCTTTCGCAGCGATGCGTTACACGGAATCTAAGTTATCGCCTTATGCGGATCTCTTGCTTAGTGAAATCAACCAAGGAACGGTTAGTTGGGCGGATAATTTTGATGGCTCACTGCAAGAGCCTAAACAGCTGCCAGCCCAAGTGCCTAATTTATTACTTAATGGCACGTCAGGAATTGCGGTGGGTATGGCCACCGATGTGCCACCACATAATTTGACTGAAGTGATGTTGGCTTGTATTAAATTACTAGAAAAGCCTTCAACAGATCTCGATGCTTTGCTCGAGATTATTCCAGCGCCAGACTACCCAACGAATGCTTATATTGTTAGCTCAACCAAAGAGTTGCGCTCAATGTATGAAACCGGCCATGGTTCAGTGAAAATGCGCGCCAGATACGTTAAAGAAGATGGTGAAATAGTTATTGAGGCGCTGCCTTATCAAACATCTGGCGCCAAGGTAATTACTCAAATTGCCAGTCAAATGCGCGATAAAAAATTACCTTTGGTGGATGATATTCGTGACGAATCCGATCATGAAAACCCGACGCGTATTGTTATTGTGCCGCGCTCCAATAGGGTGGATACCGAACAGTTGATGTTGCATTTATTTGCAACAACAGATCTAGAGAAAAATTATCGCGTCAATATGAACGTGATCGGCCTTGATGGTAAGCCGCAAGTGAAGGCGCTGGTTCCAATGCTTAAGGAGTGGCTGCAATTTAGAGCACAAGTTGTAGTTAATCGATTAGAGTGTCGACTGGGTAAAATTCTTGATCGACTGCACATTCTTGAAGGACTGTTAATTGCTTATCTTAATATCGACGAAGTAATCGCCATTATTCGTGCAGAGGATAAACCAAAGCCAGTGCTAATGCAGCACTTTGCACTCAGCGAGATTCAAGCCGAAGCTATTCTTGAGTTGAAGTTGCGCCATTTGGCAAAACTGGAAGAAGGAAAAATAAAGAGCGAAGAAGGTGCGCTTGGTAAAGAGCGCAAAACTCTTGAGTTGATACTGTCTAGCGATACTCGCCTAAAAACCTTTATTAAAAAAGAATTACAAGCGATTGTTGAAGAGTTTGGTGATCAGCGTCGCTGTCAAATCATCCAAGACATTACATCGGCCCAAGCCTTTAGTGAGGACGATTTAACCCCTGCAGAAAATGTTACCGTCGTTCTCAGTGAAAAGGGCTGGGTTAGGGCGGCAAAAGGTCACGATATTGACCCCGCATCGCTTAACTACAAGTCGGGCGATACTTTCCTGAAGAGCGCAAAAGGTAAAAGCAACAAATTGGCCTTTTTTATGGATTCAACGGGCCGTGCTTATTCGCTTTCAGCCAATAGTTTGCCGAGCGCACGAGGGCAGGGCGAGCCTTTAACTGGTAGACTGGCGCCGCCATTGGGTGCCGAATTTAGAGATGTTGTGATGGGAGAAGGGTCGCAACTTATCATGCTTGCCTCTGATGCAGGCTATGGCTTTATTGCCACTTTGGGAGATCTAAGCTCAAAAACCAAATCTGGTAAAAACACCCTTACTTTGCCGAAAGAGTCGGCGGTGATGGGGATAGTCTTTGTTCAAGATTTGGACTCTCAATTTGTCTGTGTTGCCACCAATCGTGGACGATTATTGGTGTTCCCAGTGTCCGAATTGCCGCAGTTATCAAAGGGCAAGGGTAATAAATTGATTCAAATTCCAAGCAAGGATTTAAAGGCTCGAGAAGAGTTTGTGGTTGGTCTGTGTGTTATTACTGAAGAGCAGAGGTTAAAAGTCTATTCTGGCAAGCAATACCTCAGTATCAAGTTCCCAGATTTAACCAATTACATTGGTCACAGAGCTCGTCGTGGTAACATGCTGCCTAAGGGTTATCAGAATGTTGTTGGCCTTGAGGCTAGCGACTAATTGCCCATTGATTGTAAGTGTAATTTTTACGTTCAAACGGGTATAATCTTACTTTTTTAACAATTTTTCCGAAAATGTTCGTCCTAAAAATTGTAACAGATTTCGCATCTGCGCACTCTTTGCGCAACTATCCCGGTGATTGTTCAAGGCTCCATGGCCACAATTGGGGCGTGGAAGTGTCGGTGTGTTCAGAAGTTCTGAACGACATGGGTATTGCTATTGACTTTCGAGAAATAAAAAATCAAACCAAGTCTGTTGCGAAAAGACTTGATCATCAATATTTAAATGAAATCCCACCGTTTGACGTTCTTAATCCCACTGCTGAAAATATTGCAAAATATATATTTGATGAGGTCGGGCTTTTAATTAACACAAAAGATGTTAAAGTCAAAGAAGTTACCGTTTGGGAAACGGCCAGATCTGCAGTCACCTACTCACAATAAAAAATAATATGAAAAGCCATAACTTGCCTGATACACAAAACATCGCAGATATTCGCAATATCGTTATTAACGAAGTGGGTATCAAGGATATTTCCCATCCGATTACTTTTATCAATCGTGAGGGAGAGCCTTGTCCATCGGTGGGTAATTTCACCATGACGGTGAGCTTGCCAGCCAATGTCAAGGGTACGCATATGTCGCGCTTTATTGAGATTTTAAACGAGCAAGAGTGTTCATTTACTGCGCAGAGTTTTGTTGAGTTAGTCAACAGAGTGGCGGATAGGCTTAATTCTGATAGCGCTCATATTAGTGTCGAGTTTCCATTCTTTAGAAAAAAAGCCGCTCCTTCATCAGGTGTTGAAAGCTTAATGGATTACCAGGTGACGATTAACGGCAGACTAATCGATGGCCAAGCGGAAGTTTCTATGAAAGTTGTGGTGCCGGTAACAAGTCTTTGTCCATGCTCTAAGAGTATTTCAAAGTATGGTGCGCATAACCAAAGATCGCATATTACTATTGAGGCAAGAGCGACAAAAGGCGCTGAATTGGCACTGGAGGATTTGATTGATTTGGCTGAGCAAAAAGCCTCTTGCGAGCTTTACGCTATTCTTAAGCGCGAAGACGAAAAGATAGTGACTGAAAGGGCTTATGACAATCCTGCATTTGTTGAGGACTTGGTCCGCGATATTGCTGTTGAGCTCAATAATAACGATAAAATAAACTTTTATTGCCTTGAGTCTGAAAACTTTGAGTCAATTCACAACCATTCCGCTTACGCCTTAATCAAAAACCAGAAATAATTCCTATGAAATACTTAACTGATAACGTCCGTATTACGTCTAGCGCCCCTATGGTGGCACCAAATACATTGATAAGTAAATACCCGTTGTCGGAGCAAGCTTCGCAAGGTGTGTATCACGCGAGACAAGTCATTAAAGACATACTTTTTGGTGAAGATAAGCGCTTGATGGTATTGGTGGGCCCTTGTTCAATTCATGACACCAAAGCGGCCCGTGAATACGCTGAAAAGCTATCGGCATTAAAGTCTGAGCTAGAAGAAGATTTATTCATCGTGATGCGAGTTTATTTTGAAAAGCCACGTACAACCGTCGGCTGGAAGGGCTTAATTAACGATCCGTACTTAGATGAGAGTTTTGATATCGACCAGGGCCTTTCTAGTGCGAGGCATTTGCTTTCAGATTTGGCCGAAATGGGCATGCCAGCTGGTGTTGAGTATTTGGATATCTTAACGCCACAATATTTATCAGATCTTATTTCTTGGGGCGCTATTGGCGCGCGTACCACAGAAAGCCAATCACACCGTGAATTGGCATCGGCGTTATCGTGCCCGGTAGGGTTTAAAAATGGCACTGGCGGCTCGTTAACAGTTGCAATTGATGCGATCACTTCCGCTAACAGTCCCCATCACTTGCTTTCAGTCAACAAAAAAGGCGGCATTAGCCACTTTACCACTTCAGGCAATGAGACGGCCCACATCATCCTTAGAGGTGGTCATGACGGCCCTAATTACTCTCAGAGTCACGTCGAAAGCACTTGCAAGTCATTGAAAGACAAAAATTTGATCGAAAAAGTGATGGTGGATTTCTCTCACGCAAACTCTGAAAAACAATTTAAAAACCAAATAAAAGTTGGTACTGAGATTGCTGGGCAAATTGAATCGGGCTCAGAGAAAGTTTTTGGCGTTATGATCGAGTCACATCTTAATGAAGGCAATCAAAAAGTAGGCCCATTGGCTTCTCTTGAATACGGCGTTAGTATCACTGATAGCTGTCTTGGCTGGAATGACACTGAGGCGCTGTTACGCACTCTGGCAAAGTCTGTCAATAAGCGCAATAAATAAGGGCATTTTTCTACACAATACCAGACGATTTTAGCTGTGTTTTTTGCCCATCTAGGGTACAATAAAATCTAGCTTTCTTTACGGTTTTTTTGTATGTCTGACAACGTCGATTCCCCAGAGTATTTCGAGCCAAAATTCCCCATTGTAACCATCGAAGACGAAATGCGCGATTCCTATTTGGAATACGCCATGAGCGTTATTGTAGGGCGCGCTTTACCTGATGTTAGAGATGGCCTGAAGCCGGTCCATCGACGCGTTCTTTTTGCTATGGACGTGCTTGGCAATGATTACAATAAATCTTACAAAAAATCCGCCCGTATTGTTGGTGATGTTATTGGTAAATACCATCCGCACGGTGACACCGCCGTTTACGACACAATTGTGCGTATGGCACAGCCATTTTCAATGCGCAATATCCTTGTTGATGGTCAAGGTAACTTCGGTTCTGTTGACGGCGATAGCGCAGCTGCGATGCGATACACAGAAATTCGTATGGCCAAGCTCTCACATGAGTTACTCAAAGACCTTGATAAAGACACGGTAGATTTTATTGATAACTACGATGGTTCAGAAAGTGAGCCGTCGGTTTTGCCTACGCGAGTCCCCAACTTATTGGCTAATGGCTCATCGGGTATTGCCGTGGGTATGGCGACGAATATTCCGCCACACAACTTAACCGAAGTGATCGATGCCTGTTTGCACGTTATCGATAACGACGACGTCACTGTTGACGAATTATTAGAAATCATGCCAGGGCCTGATTTTCCAACTGCCGGCATTATTAATGGTGCCTCCGGTATTCGTGAGGCTTACGAAACAGGTAAAGGTAAGATTTACATGCGTTCACGCTCTCATGTTGAGGGTGAAGACAAGCAAAGTATTGTGGTTACTGAGCTGCCTTATCAAGTAAACAAGGCCAGACTGATTGGCAAGATTGCTGAATTGGTTAAAGATAAAAAAATTGATGGCATTACTGGCCTAAGAGACGAATCCGATAAAGACGGAATGCGCATGGTTATTGAGCTGCGTCGCGGTGAAGTGCCAGAGGTGATGCTTAATAATCTCTACAAGCTGACAGAGATGCAAACAGTCTTCGGTATTAATATGGTAGCCATTGATGGCGGTATGCCAAAATTAATGAATCTTAAATCGATTTTAAGCGCCTTTATTGCCCATCGTCGTGAAGTTGTTACTCGTCGCTCTATTTACGAGCTGAACAAGGCCAAAGATCGCGCACACCTATTAGAAGGTTTGTCTGTTGCGTTGCATAATATCGATGAAATTATCGAGCTTATTAAAGCGGCTCCAAACCCAGCCGATGCACGCGTAAGTTTGGTGGCTAAGACATGGAACGGCTCTGTTATTCAAGAGCTGATTGGTGATCGTGACATGGCACAGTTCAAGCCACAAGATTTGATTCCAGAATTGGGTTTGCAGAAAAATGGCGATTACCAATTGTCAGAAAAACAAGCGCAAGCTATTCTTGACTTAAAGCTTCACCGTTTGACCGGCCTTGAAAAAGACAAGATTTTTAATGAATTTAACGAACTATTAGAGCAAATTAAGGCACTTTTAGACATCTTGCAAAACCCCGATTTGTTGATGCAAGTGATTCGTGATGAACTTGGCGAGATTCGTGAAAATTACGGTTCGGCAAGAATGACTGAAATTATTGAGCATAAGATTGACCTTACACTGGAAGATTTAATTGCCCAAGAAGAGCGTGTCGTCACTCTTTCTCATGGCGGTTATGTCAAAGCGCAATCATTGAGTGATTATCATGCGCAGCGTCGTGGTGGTAAAGGCAAGGCAGCCACTAAGATGAAAGACGAAGATTTTGTCGATCATTTGTTTGTTGCCAATTCGCACGACACAGTGCTGTGCTTCTCCTCGACGGGTAAAGTCCACTGGCTGAAAGTTTATGAACTACCAATGGCATCTCGCACCGCCAGAGGCAAGCCAATTGTTAATTTATTGCCACTTGAGAATGAGGAGGTGATTAACGCTATTTTGCCGGTTAAAGAATTTACTGAGGATCAGTTTGTCTTTATGGTCACCAGTTCGGGCACCTGCAAGAAAACCTCTTTAAGCAACTTTGCGCGCCCACGAAAAGGCGGCATTATTGCTATCGAACTTCGTGATGCGGATAAATTGGTAGGCGTTGAAATCACTTCGGGTGAGCATGATATTATGCTTTTTTCAGCCAATGGCAAGTCGATTCGCTTTAGAGAGTCGGATGTGCGTGCCGTTGGACGTACGGCCATTGGTGTTCGTGGTATTAAGCTCGCTGAAAGTGATGAAGTGGTATCTCTTATTGTTGCTAATCAAGACTCTCCAATTCTAACAGCCACCGAAAAGGGTTTTGGCAAGCGTACTGAATTAGACGAGTACCGCGCACAAGCTCGCGGCGGCTCTGGCGTTATTTCAATCAAAACATCCGATCGTAACGGCAAAGTTGTTGGCGCTATTCAAGTGACTGATGAGGACGAAATGATGTTGATCTCTAATAAAGGCACTTTGGTTAGGGCGCGAGCTGTTGATGTTTCCATTATTGGCCGTAACACCCAGGGTGTTACGCTAATCAACATTGCAGAGAATGAGCAATTAGTGTCAATTGCTAAAATCGCCGAATCTGACGCTGACTCTGATGAAGAGCCCGAAACCAGTGAATAAATAGCTCAATTAAATCTACTTTGTTCCGTTTTGAATCGGTTTATCTGTGCTTTGAACGAAAAAAACTAATGTTAAGTCGATTTTCTTCGTCAATTTGGCGAAAAAAAAGATTAATCTTAAATTATGCTATTTTTAACTCACGAAAAATATTGATTGTGTGCATCGATTTTCTTAATATTTTTTTTGAAAAATCTTCATTACATGCAGAAGTGAGAGGTTATATATTTTTAATAAGCCCTCTACAATGGGGTCTGTAGGGTGTGCAAAAAATAATCACCAAAAAGTATTCATTTTAGTAAACTAATTTTCATTAGTAGGTTTCGAAAAAAAAGTGAATTTTTTTCAACGGTGCGATACCAAGCCCCAAAAAACATCACCATACTTTTCAGGCTGCTATAATCGTTCTTCGGTTTGGGGGTTTTATGCATCCATTCTGAAGATTATTTTTTTAAAAACTAAGGAGAGAAACGTATGAACGTACGATTAACAACAAAAGTTGCAGGTGCCGTTGCTGGTGCATTGCTTCTTAGCACAGCGGCTAACGCCGGTTGTGGAAAATTAGTGATTTCTGATATGAACTGGAAGTCAGCATCATTGCTTGCCAATGTTGATGCAGCTGTATTGACGGCTATGGGTTGTGAAGTGGAGCTTGTTGCAGGTGCAACTATGCCTACATTTACATCAATGAACGAGAAAGGTACGCCTGACGTAGCCCCAGAATTATGGGCGAACGCTGTTGCTGATTTGCTTGACTCTGCAGTTGATGCCGGCAGAATGATGATTGGTGTTGAAGGTCCAATTACTGGTCTTGGTGAAGGTTGGTTCTTATTGCCTCATACTCTAGATGCAAATCCTGAGCTAACTACAGTTCAAGCTATTCTTGAGCGTCCTGTTTTGTTTGATGGTAAATTCCACGGCTGTCCAGCCGGTTGGGGTTGTCAACTATCAAACCAAAGCTTGTTTACCGCTTTTGACATGGAAGCTAAAGGTTGGACACTAGTTGATCCAGGTTCTGCTGCGGGTCTTGACGGTTCAATTTCTAAAGCTGCTGAATCTGGTGAGAACTGGTTCGGTTACTACTGGAACCCAACATCAATTATTGGTAAATATGACATGCAGTCTATTGACATGGGTTCATATGCCGGTGATGATAACTGGGTTGGTTGCGTTGCTATAGCTAGTACAGGTTGTGAGCCTTCATCTTGGATTAATTCACGTGTTAATACACTGCTAAGTGACAACATGTATTACAATGGTCCTTCTGATGCAATGAAATATTTTGAGGCTCGTACATGGCCAGGTACTGTCATGAATGAAATGCTAGTTTGGATGGAAGATACAGGTGGAACTGGAGCGGACGCTTCTGTTGAATTCTTGTCTTCTCATGGAGATGTTTGGAAGCCATGGGTTAGCACGGATGTTGCTGCTGCTGTAGAAGCTTCACTATAAATGAAAGATCAGTAAGTTAATACTTACTATATAAAATAAAAAAATTGCCCGTAGTTTAGATAAATACGGGCAATTTTTTTATTATCTAAATTAATTTAAAAGTTATTAGATTAACTGCTGATAATTTTTAAATTGAAAGTGTTAGAATAAATATTAAAAATTAAAGGAGCTCATTATGGCAGCAGTTAGGCCACTTCCTCAACAAAGCATCATTGAGTGTATACCCCCTGCATCTGAAATTGCAGACCTTAGGATACTCAATAAAGATTTGAATTTTATACAGGCGATGACTAAGAGGGCAGATGACCTGAATGCTCAAGCTCAAAGTGCAACTGATTATTCTGAGTTAGTAAAGGTAACGGATAGCTTTTCTAAGCTTGCTGAGAGAGCTGAAGTTAAAGCCAAAACATTAAAAGAGCTCTCTAATGAGTCAAATCCATTGACTGAAGTTAATAGTTCAGCTGAGCTACTAGAGAAGGTTCAAATCCTGTCAAAGACTCTTGAGTCAAAAACACAGGAGCTTTCTGGCTTATATAACTCTAATGAAAGTTCACTTCTTGATAGTTATGAGAGCTCAATAGCAGAATTAAACAATCAGATTGATTTGACTTCATCCCCAGATGGCATAGTTGCTCTATTCCCTCAAATAGAATCTCTCTTTAAGGAGATTGAAGAAAATGCTAGATATGTAAGTAATAGTTCTGAATCCTTAACTTTAACTGAAAATATTCAGAAACTTACAAGTAATTATTCAGATAAAGCAGAGCAGTATAGCGATGCATTTATGAGCGAGATGGGCTCTCAGATTTCTCTGCTTAATGACGGTATCAATTCTTTGAGAGCAAATATTG
>ENA-ORXI01002604-ORXI01002604.1-sediment-metagenome-genome-assembly--contig:-NODE-2604-length-12837-cov-3.169357_pt1 | contig 12837 bp, 10 predicted proteins | sample MGYA00237861_ERZ511468 | MGnify/ENA primary metagenome ERZ511468 (study PRJEB26299, sample SAMN06266213) | sediment metagenome | isolation source: Hudson Canyon methane seep mesocosm | place... | reverse complement strand
AGCGCAAAACTATCGTCGCGATTAAAGAATTCGCCGAATTCATCTTTTGCGCGAGGGTTGTAAAGAATGGAGTTTGCCCAGCCACGACCAGCGCCCAATACGTCACCGTAAGAGAATCCGCCACAGGCAACAAGGCCGCGGAAGACATCTAAAGACACTCTACCACTTAAGATGTCACTCATATGAACATCATGCGCTTCAAAGCCGGCCTTAGTAAACGCTGCTGCCATTTCGATATGACCGTTAATACCTTGTTCACGCAAAACAGCAATTTTTGGCTTTGTACCAACGTTGATATATGGTGCACTGACGTTTTCATTAATGTCAAAGTTTGGTGCAATTACTAAGCCGTTTGAAGGTTTAAGTATTTCATCAAATTCAGATTGTGCACACTTGGGGTTGTCTCTCAGTTTTGAGATTTCATACGAAGTTGATGACCATTGCTGCTGTAGGGTGGCGCGATTATCAAAGTAAATTTCACCGCTTTCATCAGAAATGCGAATGGTGTCATTCGAATTGATTGTGGCAATAACATCGGTGCAATCTTCAAGGCCGGCATTCTTAAGCGCTCTTAATACACTTGACTTGTTTTCTTTTGATACTTGTATGACACAACCCAGCTCTTCGTTAAACAGTGAGCCAATGGCGTTGTTGGTTTTAATATCCAGCCCGCAATTGGAAGCAAAAGCCATTTCAAGTAAGGTAACGATAGCGCCGCCGTCTGAGCGATCGTGATAAGCACCAATCAAACCTTTTTGGTTTAATTCGTTAATCGTTGCGAAGAAGTTGCCAAAAAGCCTGACATCATCAAGGTCCGGCGTTGTCTTCCCCACCTGATTATAAACTTGCGCTAAACAAGAGCCACCCATACGGTTTTTACCAAAACCTAAGTCAATTAATAAAAGCTCCGAGTCGGTTTCTGTTTGCAGTAGCGGTGTGATTTGTTTGCGTGCATCCGGGATTTTCGAAAAAGCAGTGATAATGAGCGATAGTGGGGCGGTAACGGATTTTTCTTGCTCTCCGTCTTGCCACGAGCTTCTCATTGACATCGAGTCTTTACCAACTGGAATGGTTAAGCCCAATGCTGGGCATAATTCCATGCCGACAGCTTTAACTGCCTCGTACATTTTAGCATCTTCGCCCTCAAAGCCACTGGCGCACATCCAGTTGGCAGATAAGCTGATATGGTTAATGTCTTCGACATAGATACTCATCATGTTGGTTAGTGCTTCGCCAATACTCATTCTGGCAGCAGCGGCAGCGTTACTGAGTGCCATTGGTGTTTTTTCACCAAGGGACATTGCTTCGCCTTGATAACCGACATAATCTGATAAAGAGACGGCGCAATCTGCAACAGGGACTTGCCATGGGCCAATCATCTGTTCTCTGGCAACTAGGCCAGTAACCGATCGATCGCCAATAGTAATAAGGAAATTTTTACTGGCAACTGTTGGCAGCGCTAGTAGGCGGCCAATAGCCTCTGTAATTTCAATATTCACGTCGTCAAACTCTAACTCGATATTGGCAATTGAGCTGACGTTTTTTAGTGTTTTTGGTGTGGCGCCTAACAGTACCGACATTGGTAAATCGATTGGTGAATCGTCAAAGTGGGCGTCGTTCATCTTAAGGTGGCGATCGTCTGTTGCTTCGCCGAGGATGGCGAAAGGCGCGCGTTCTCGCTCGCAAATTGATTTGAATAGATCGACGCTTTCACCATTAATAGCAAGCACATAGCGTTCTTGAGATTCGTTACACCAAATCTCCATTGGCGACATTTGTTTGTCGTCATTAGGAACATTTCTTAATTCTAAAATCGCACCTTTTTCGCTGTCATTGACGAGCTCTGGTACGCCGTTTGATAAGCCGCCAGCGCCAATGTCATGGATAGAAACAATCGGGTTGTCATCGCCTAGATTGGCACAAGCATCAATAACTTCTTGTGCGCGTCTTTGCATCTCAGCGTTAGCGCGTTGAACTGAGGCAAAGTCTAAATCTTCACTTTGCTCACCACTACCTACACTAGATGCTGCGCCACCACCAAGGCCGATTAGCATTGCTGGTCCGCCCAAAACGATGAGTTTATCGCCGTGCGAAATTAGGCCTTTTTCAACATGGTTTTCTTGAATATTTCCCAGGCCACCTGCCAACATAATTGGCTTGTGATAGCCCCTGACTTGGTCGTTAGCCGTTTTTTGTTCGTAAGTTCTAAAATAGCCACAAATATTTGGGCGGCCGAATTCGTTGTTAAAAGCAGCAGCACCCAAAGGGCCTTCGATCATAATGTCGAGAGCAGAGACAATTTGCTTTGGCTTGCCGTAGTCTACTTCCCATGATTTGTTGTTGTTTGGGATCTTAAGGTTGGATACAGAGAAACCACATAAACCAACTTTTGGCTTGGAGCCTCTACCGGTCGCACCTTCGTCTCTAATTTCACCACCAGAGCCAGTTGCAGCGCCAGGATCTGGGGCAATGGCAGTAGGGTGGTTGTGTGTTTCAACCTTCATTAGAACGGCTTTTTGCTCGGTTTTTGAGGTGTAGACGCCGTCTTTATTGGCAAAGAATCGTTCAGATTCGTAACCTGACATCACTGCAGAGTTGTCACTATAAACCGACAATAATCCTTCTGGATGGGCTTTATAAGTATTGCGAATCATGCCAAACAGCGAAATGGCTTGCTTTTCATCATCAATAACCCAGTCGGCATTAAAGATTTTGTGGCGACAGTGCTCCGAGTTTGCCTGAGCAAACATCATAAGCTCTATGTCTTTTGGATTTCGATTAAGGGCGGTAAAGTTTTCAATCAAATAATCAATTTCTACACCACTTAGCGCCAAGCCAAGTGTGGTGTTTGCTTGCTCTAATGCCGCTCTTCCACCGCTCAAAATATCAACGCTCTGTGCGATTTTCGGGGTTAATTCGTCGAAAAGTAAGTGTGCATCGGCGCTATCTTTAAGAAAGGATTCGGTCATCCTGTCCATAATGATGCTTAGTACTTTGCTTGTATCGTCCGCATTTAGAATTTTGTCAAAATGATAGGTTATGCCACGCTCAACTCGATTAAGTTCGCTTAAGCCACAAAGGTGAGCAATGTCGCTTGCTTTTGAAGACCAAGGCGAAATTGTGCCTTGTCTTGGAGTGATGGTTAGATGACCACTAGAGTTAGAATAGTTAACCGCAGGCGCGTAATTAAGCAGTTTGTTGAGTTGCTCGGTGTGCTCAGCGCTAAGCTTATCCTTTGAGTTGATAAAATGGGTAAATTCCGCACCCAGTAATTTAGTGCCAGATAATGCCGAGAGTTTTTCTTGCAGCGCTTTTATTTTAAACTTACTTAGCGCTTGAATGCCAGAGTGCAGTGAAATCATAGTTGTGCCATTACCTCGTCAGAAATTTCAGCGTTGTGATAAACCTCTTGCGTGTCGTCTAGATCTTCAAGACGATCAATCAGTTTCATGAATTTTTCGGCGTCCTCAAGGTTGAGATCAACTCTGTTAGCTGGCTCCATGGTGATTTGAGAGTGTGCAGCTTCTTGGCCGTTTTCAGCCAATGCGTCTTTAATAGTAAAAAAATCTTCAGCCGTTGTGACCACATCAATCGAGCCATCATCATTAACAATAACATCTTCTGCGCCTGCGTCAATGGCAATTTCCATGATGGCGTCTTCATCGCCTTCAGCAAAGCTGATAAAGCCCTGCTTGGTAAACATGTAAGCAACAGAGCCATCTGTACCTAAGTTGCCACCGTGTTTTGAAAACGCATGACGAACGTCTGAAACTGTACGGTTAATGTTGTCGGTTAGGCAGTCCACCATAATAGCGGTACCACCAAGACCGTAGCCTTCGTATCTGACTTCTTCGTAGTTGTCGCCATCTAGATCGCCCGAGCCGCGTTTTACAGCATTTTCAATAGTGTCACGCTTCATGTTAGCGGCTAGTGCCTTGTCAATAATGGCACGCAAAGACGGGTTGTTTTCTAAAACACCACCACCTCTTTTGGCGGCAACCACAATTTCTTTAATTAATTTAGTGAAGATTTTTCCGCGTTTGGCGTCTTGTGCACCCTTACGGTGCTGAATGTTGTGCCATTTACTGTGTCCTGCCATTGCTTTATTTCTCCGTGTCTGTATTTATTGGGTGAATTCGAGTAATCGATGGATGGAAGATTTGGCCTTGTCAATAACCTCTTCATCAATAGTAATTTCGTTGTTGCCAGTCTCTAATACGGATAGGCATTTTTCAAGGCTATTCATTGCCATCCAGTCGCAATGTGCACAGGATTCACAATCCGCACCTTCACCCATGGTAGGGGCTTCGATAAGTTTTTTACCTGGCGCCACTTCGCGCATTTTGTGGAAAATGCCATTATCGGTTGCAACAATAAAAGTATCGTTATCCATAGTTGCTACCGCGTTAATCAATGCGGTTGTTGAACCGACAACATCAGCGAGAGCAATCACCTCCTTGGGTGATTCTGGATGAACGAGCACTGCTGCGTCTGGCAGTTTTTGCATCAATCTTTCAAGACCTTCAGCTTTAAATGCTTCGTGGACAACACAAGAGCCATCCCACATCAGCATATCCGCGCCTGTTTCTGCTCCGACGTAGTGGCCCAAGTGTTTGTCTGGTGCCCAAAGAATTTTCTTGCCTTCTTCGTGTAGCGATTTGACAACTTTAAGCGCACTGCCCGAGGTCACTACCCAGTCAGCTCGCGCTTTAACCGCCGCTGAAGTGTTGGCGTAGACCACCACGGTGTGATCGGGGTGTGCATCACAAAATAGAGAGAATTCATCGATGGGACAAGAAAGGTCAAGCGAGCAGGTGGCTGCTTCGTCCAAAACCAACACGCGCTTTTCTGGAGAAAGAATTTTAGCCGTCTCACCCATAAATTTAACACCGGCAACGACAATCGTGTCAGCGTCACAATTTTGACCAAATCTGGCCATTTCTAGAGAGTCAGAAACAACACCGCCGGTTTCTTCAGCCAATATTTGTAAATCAGCGCTGACGTAATAATGTGCCACCAATAGGGCGTTATTATCCTTGAGGGCTTTTTTTATGGAGTCTCTGAGTGGCATTTACGATTTTTCCGGCAAACTAACTTTGATGCTTAATTCTCTGAGTTGCTTTCTTGGAACAGTCGCGGGTGCACTGGTTAACAAGCACGCTGCAGTTTGTGTTTTAGGGAAGGCAATTACTTCTCTGATGGAGTCTGCGCCAGCGAGAATCATTACTAATCGGTCAAGACCAAAAGCCATTCCACCGTGTGGTGGACAACCGTATTCTAGAGCGTCGAGTAAGAAACCAAATTTCTCACGCGCTTCTTCGTCATCAATACCAAGGAGTGTGAGTACGGTTTTTTGCATATCCCTTTGATGGATACGAATCGAGCCACCACCGACTTCAGAGCCGTTGATAACCAAATCGTATGCGCGTGATAACGCCTCACTTGGATTGTCAACAAGAGTTTGTGCGTCAACACTAGGTGCTGTGAACGGATGATGAATGGCATTTAGTGAGCCATCATCTGCGACATCAAACATCGGGAAATCAAGCACCCAAATTGGCGCCCATTCCTTATCATACAGATTTAAGTCTTTTGCAAGCTTTTCTCTAAAGTTGCCCAGAGATTCGTTGACAATTTTGGCCTTATCTGCACCAAAGAAAATAATGTCGCCGGTTTCTGCACCAGTGAGCTCGATTACTTTTTGAGTGACTTCATCGCCTAAGAATTTGATGATTGGTGACACTGGACCGTCTTCATTAAGTTTGATATAGGCAAGGCCTTTTGCGCCATAAATACTGACGTATTTGGTGTAGTCGTCAATTTGTCTACGACTAATCGTTGCACCACCAGGCACTCTCATCGCTGCTACTCGACCGTCCTCATTGCTTGCAGGGCCTGAGAATACTTTAAACTCAACCGATTGCATGAGCTCGTTTAGATCGACCATTTGCAAAGGTATGCGCATATCAGGGCGATCCACGCCGTATAGTCGCATTGCATCCGCAAAAGTGATTGTTGGGAACTCATCAGGAAGATCAACGTTGATTGCTTCTTTGAACAGCCCTCGAGTCATTTTCTCCATCAATCCGGTAATTTCACCTTCATCCATGAACGATGTCTCAACATCCAGTTGAGTGAATTCTGGCTGACGATCGGCGCGTAAGTCTTCATCTCTAAAGCACTTAACAATTTGGTAATAACGCTCGAATCCCGACATCATAAGCAGCTGCTTAAACAGTTGCGGCGATTGCGGTAGGGCAAAAAAACTGCCCTCGTGCGTTCTTGACGGCACCAAGTAATCTCTAGCACCTTCCGGCGTTGCTTTGGTTAAGAAAGGCGTTTCAATATCAAGAAAGTCATTACTGTCCATAAAGTCACGCATGAAATGCGTTACTTTGGATCTCAGTCTTAAGCGCTTTTGCATCTCGTCGCGACGCAGGTCAAGATAACGATACTTAAGTCTGACTTCTTCAGATGTATCTGTCGCATCTAGCTGGAATGGAATCGGCTTAGAGGTATTTAGAATTTCAATGTCACTAGCCACAACTTCAACTTCACCCGTTGGAATTTTGCTGTTAATCATCGCATCATCCCTGGCAATAACTTTGCCTTTGATTTTCAGCACAAATTCGTTGCGAACACTTTCTGCTATAGCGAAAGTATCAGCAGTGTCAGGATTGATAACCACTTGGGCAATACCGCGCTTGTCTCTAACGTCAAGAAAGATGACACCACCATGATCGCGTCTTCTATTAATCCAGCCACAAAGAGTGACTTCTTGATCTAGGGCGTCTTTATTTAATTCGCCACAAAAGTGTGTTCTCATTTTTTATCCTTAATATCGATTAAATCAGGCGCAACAACGCCGGTAGAAATAACTAGTTTAAATGCTTCATCGACACTCATCTCGAGCTCGATGACGTCTTTTTTTGGCATCATAATAAAAAAGCCAGAAGTTGGGTTTGGTGTTGTTGGAACATAGAGATTGACAATCTCTTCACCGATTATTTTTTCCACTTCACCGTGGTAGCTACCTGTCTGAAAGGCGATTGTCCACATACCTTCGCGTGGGTATTGAACTAAAAGTGCTTTTCGAAAGCCTTCACCCGATGTACTAAGGACGGTAGAGGATAGTTTTTTAAGGGCGCTATAGATGCCGCGAAAGCCCGGGATGCGACTTAAGACTTTTTCCCACAGCTCAACAACTTTTCGGCCAATGATATTACTGACTAGTGCGCCTGTTAAGAGAATAACAAGAAGTACCCAGAAAATCCCTGAACCGGGTATCTGTGCGCCGAAATCGAACAATTTTTCGGGCAAGTATTCTGGCGGCACAATGCTATTAATCAGCTCTAAAAAGAACTTGATTACCATGATACTGAGGGCCAGTGGAATCCAGAACAGAAGGCCAGAAATAAAGTAATTTCTTAAGCGTTTCACAAGTTAAAAAGTAACAATAAAAAAAAGGGATATTTTAGCACAAGCTGGGCTTTGGATAACAGCCACAGAGTGTGACTTTGGTAGGGCTTTTAAATACTCTCTTCTGTTCTAAGAGTGAGGACTTCATGGCCTGTTTCAGTCACTAAGATAGTGTGTTCCCACTGGGCCGATAAAGAGCGATCTTTGGTCGTTACCGTCCAGCCATCCAAACGAGAGGTAACTACTTGATAGTTGCCCAAATTTATCATGGGCTCGATAGTGAAAGTCATCCCTGGCTCAAGAATTGGCGATTGTTTTGTTTTGCCATTGTCATAATGCAAAACTTGCGGCTCTTCGTGAAACCCTTGCCCAATACCGTGACCACAGTAATCCCTAACAACCGAACAATGTTGAGAGTGAGCATGCGCACCAATCACTTGGCCAATTTCGCCTAGATGGGTGCCTGGTTTAACCAGATCAATACCCAGATACATGCATTCTTGGGCGATTTTACAAATCCTTGTTGCTTTGACGTTTGCTTTACCCACGATGAACATCTTGGACGTGTCGCCGTGATAGCCATTCTTGATAACGGTAATATCAATATTAATAATGTCGCCTTTTTTAAGCTTTTTCTCACTGGGAATGCCGTGACAAACAACGTTGTTGATTGATGTGCAAATCGACTTTGGGAAGCCGTGATAATTCAGCGGTGCTGGGATTGCATCTAGCTCATCGACGATAAACTTATGGCAAATCTGGTCTAGGTGTTCTGTTGTTACGCCGACAGCAACATGTGGAGTAATCATATCTAGAACGCTTGCAGCAAGTCGACCCGCAATACGCATTTTTTCGACTTCAGATGAAGATTTAATTGTAATTGCCATTGTGAATTGCTTACGAATTTCCTTGAAGTTCGTTGATGCGATCTTGAGTTTTCGGATGCGTTGAGAACATATTTGACATTTTACTGCGATATTTCTTCTTTGAGTCGATATTGAAAATATAGGCTGCCCGTCTTATTTCATCGGTTTGAGGAATGGTAATTTCGGATTCGTTGTCTTCATAATCACCACTAATTTTCTTCAATGCGTTAATCATTGGCTGGTTTGCGCGCATTAACTCAACAGCTCCAGCATCTGCCATATATTCTCTTGTTCTTGACAAATACATTAACAGTGAATAGGACACCAAAGGGAAGACAACTCTTAAAATAATAACAAAGATCATTATTCTACCGTCAACTTTTCTATTCCTACTGTAAAGCACACCTCTAAATAAAATATCAACAATTAATAGCATGATGTTTGCAAGAACTGTGGCAAACAATGTTAGCTTTATGTCGTTGTTTCTTATGTGGGTTAATTCATGCGCCACCACCGCTTGAAGCTCGTCTCGATTCAACAGCCGCACAAGCCTTCTTGTTACTGCAATGAGGGCGGATTTTTCAGAGTAGCCTGAAGCAAAGGCGTTGGTGTAGTTGTCTTCGATGATGTAGACTTTTGGCATGTAATTCATGCCTGCTGAGATCTTTAGCTCTTCAACAATGTTGTACAATTGTTTTTCTTCGTCGTCAAGCGCAGCATTTAAACTGGTAATCTCTTTAGAGTTTGTGCCCATTAACATCAACTTGTTGCTCATTTTAAAAGTAACAGCTATTGAAATACAGGCGACAATAACAGTGATAACTGTGGCTTTTGGCACCAAACTACCATTGGCTATTGATAGAAGAATATTGCTAATATTGCCCTCTGTTTGTAGGTACAGAGCGACATCAATCAGTAGGCCGAGAAGAAGATACAGTGCAATAAACATCCCCATAACAAATGTTGTGCGCCGATTGTTTTTTCGAATGGTCTCTCTAAAGTCACCTACTTGCATGAGTATTTAATGAGCGGTTAAAACTTAACCGTCATGTCTTCGTTTTCTTGCCTTTTTTCTGCCGTTAAGCCCCATTGCTCAAAGCTCTTGTTTAGCTTCGAAAACATCGATACAACAAAAGCCTCGAGAAAACTTTGTTTTTTGGCTTCATATTTTTCAATGGAGTCGTTGTATGCTTGTTTTGCATATGCCAGTTTATTTTCAGTAGAAACAATTTCTTCTTGCAGTTGTAAGGCGTTGGTACCAGCTGTGACTTGTGGGTAAGCTTCAAATTGTACTGACAACTGCGGGATTAGCGATGAAATTTGATTTTCGGCAGCCATTTTTGTTGCTGTATCTCCTGACTTACTGGCGGCGAGAGAGGTATTTCTAAGTTCAGTTACCTTGGTTAGTAACTCCATTTCATGACTCATTGCTTTTTTGACTACTTCTATCAGATTGGTAAAAATCTTAGCCCTTCTATCGAGTTGAATGTCTATTTGCTTAAAGTTATTAATGATCGCCTGAATCATTGCTATCAAAGAATTGTAGACTTTGATAACCCACAAAAAGGCAACAACCACTACAAAAATAATAATATATAGAGTTAATGAATCCATAGTATTCTCCAGAAACGGTAATTAGGAAGGATAATTATATAACGCATTATAAGGTCATAATGAGTCATTTATTGTAATATATCAAGTGTGCCGCAACGAGTGTGCAACATTACATATATTGTAAAGAAAGATAAGTATGCTTTTATTTGCCCGGCCACATCATTCGAGTTTCGGTGATAGCGCAGGCGTTGACACCAATATCTACCAATAACATCTGGTAAACACCCGATTCGGGATAAATATGGACGTAATTACCGTCACCATAAGAAGTGGCTTGCAGGGTTGGGTCGTTGTCTAGGCGAGCGTTCAGGATGGCCACACAGTTTTGATTATTAACAACCGTTGTTTTAATAATCGAAATATAACACAGCTCCCCGTCTGGGGATAAGCTTGTAGCGAAGAATGAAGCGCCGTTCTCATACTTCTCTGTAGATGTGTGAAAAGATGGGTAGGCGCTGGGCTCGTCGGGATGAAAAAAAGTTAAATTTAAGCCGTTTAAGTTGTATGAGTTTTCTACCTGCTCAAGATGGGATTGACATACTGGATTAACATCCCTTAATGTGGCTTCTTCAGCAAGTGAGCCAGCGTAAGACGAATTGGTTAAAAAGGCAGCAAGGCTAATACAGATAGCAAGAATTGATCGTTTCATTGTTGGTGTAAATATACAAATAATGCAACGATTATATCAAATAAATTGTTACTGAAAAATGTTTAAAACAGCAGCCACTGTAGTCTAGAAAAATCTGTAAATATAATGAGTATTATCAGAGATCAAAGTGTTCTATAATTTCATCATTATTAACTAGGAGAAAAAAATGAAAATTAAGCTTTTATCTGTGATCTTGTTGGGAATTTTATCCGCAGGCTGTACCATGGAAAATGCTCAAACTGAAGCTGCAAGTGCACAGCAAAATGTTGAGGCATATGTCAGTCAAGCATCCAGCTATGTCGAAGATTTTTTAGCTAATCTGTAGTAAGGCTCTCTTGTTGTAGAGAGTTTAGCTCTCTACAATTTCACCCACAACCCATTCTTTTTCAGAGCGACAAGATGGGTTCTCAATATCTATAAGAGCGGTTTTATGTCCAGAATTGCAATCTTAGCACGCTTCAGTACTAGGGTTTCGGGCTGAGGTGATGCGTGTTGTAAAGAGGGGTGAAAAACGGGGCTTGAATCTGTGAGTGCGAAGCCCGACCTTGGGTGTATCCGGAAATTTTGCGTTTGCAAAATCGCTAATTGTAAATAACACTAAACTTTGAAAATATGGGGCGAGAAACGGGGCTTGAACCCGCGACAACCGGAATCACAATCCGGGGCTCTACCAACTGTTTCGTTCCACTCAACACCCTGTTTACTGCGTAAAAGGGTGAGCTGTCAACAAATACAGAGCGTCTAACCTTTTCTGTACTACCGCAATAGTACCACAATAAACACCACTTTAACAGGCCTAAAAGGGCATAAGTGTACGCAAAAGTGTACGCAATTATAGAACTGGAAAACTAGGGAGGGGGTGCCCATCCACAGTGTTTTGATGCACGCGATTATGTCGCATTCTCACATGCGAAGGAATTTCGATTGCTTATATATAAACTAGCCAGGATTTATCTTGCTGAGTTCCAAGTACAGTTAAATAGCTCTACCCTCATTCTTATATTCTTACTGGATTGCATCCGGGGAGTAATGATAATCTTGCAGTAATTAATAGACCATTACTCTCATATCAGATGAAATTTTAGTTTCAATGACACCCGTATTTATGGTTCACATAGGGGTACAATTTACCTATTATGCAAATCTATGTCAAAACCTTGACTGGAACAACAATTGTTCTTGATGTTGAGCCAAGCGATACCATTGAGAATGTAAAAACAAAGTTTCAGGATGAAGAAGGTGTTCCACCAGACCAGCAAAGGTTCACTTTTGCTGGAAAACAGCTCGAAGAATCATCGCAGTTGTAAACAGAGTAGCCAAACTTTAGTGTCATTTGGAAAACGATTTGTCTATCTGCGCCATAGAGGGCTTAGAAGGTGATAGCGGGTTGCCAGCGACAATGTATTGTAAGTGCGTTGCCTGTGCCTGGCCAAGGTAGGAAGTGGGCTATTTGACTGCTGTTAAACAAAAGGACGATCCTTTGAGATCCGCTGCATGTTGTTTTGTTGTTGCTGAGGAGCTTTGATGTTAGGACACCTGCGAACAAGTGCAATAGGTTCTTTGCATTCGCTGGAGCGGCTAAGTGCTCGACAGACTGCTCAACGTAGTGGCGAACCATTCCCCAGCTTCCTGACCGTTTTTATAGCAACATGCAGATAACCGTTCTAGGGGCTAGCATTTGAGACGTTCAGACGCTATTCGCGGGTTCCTTCGGCGATACGTTAGCGCGTGGGTGGGCTTCAGAGGAGAGTATTTAGGGTGAGTGAGTCTGGGCAGGCAGCTACAATTTTGGTCATCGATGATGACGAGGTCATTCGGCAGTGTTTTTCTGACCAGCTGGAGGACTTGGGTTATCGGGTGTTAACCGCGGAAAACGGGCGCATTGGGATTAAAGTGATTGAGCAGCAGCAACCTGACCTGGTGTTGACTGACCTGCGAATGCCAGAGATGGGAGGGTTGGAAGTCATCAGGCATGCGCGGGATATTTCTATTGATATACCGTTCATCGTGGTTTCCGGTGCAGGGCGTATTGATGATGTTGTTGAGGCATTACGACTGGGTGCCTATGACTATCTAGTGAAACCGGTGAATGATTTGGGCATCCTCGGGCATACCCTGAGCAGAGCCTTGGAAAAGGCCTCGTTGCTGCGAAGTAACCTTGACTATCAAGAGCAACTAGAGGGTTTGGTTCGTTTACCGTAATTGAAGTGTTTATCATACAGCCATTATCATCTGTTACATCCACAGAATGATTCCCTGCTGACATATTTGCAGTTTGAGTTGTTGCGC
>ENA-ORXI01002603-ORXI01002603.1-sediment-metagenome-genome-assembly--contig:-NODE-2603-length-12837-cov-7.770376_pt1 | contig 12837 bp, 11 predicted proteins | sample MGYA00237861_ERZ511468 | MGnify/ENA primary metagenome ERZ511468 (study PRJEB26299, sample SAMN06266213) | sediment metagenome | isolation source: Hudson Canyon methane seep mesocosm | place... | reverse complement strand
TAGGCCCATAACCCAAGGCGAAATAGCCGGTAGTCGCTGAGGCTTGTGATGCTATTCCCAATAAAATTAAACTTAAAAAGACAATTAAATTATTTTTTACAGTCATGATCTTCATCTTTGTTTACCGTTTTTAGAACCCGTGTGGGCCGAATAGAAAGGTTATTTTCTGCCAAAGCATTAATAACTTCCAAAAGTTGTTACCCAACACCATTTATGTTTGGTTCGGATTGTACCTATACCAGTCGTTTTAACAAAGAATTTTTACGATTTTTAACTCACTCATTACTGACAATCTTCATGTTAAAGAGATACTGACCTATTAGTTGGTCGCCAACAATAGGCTTATAGGGCTCTTGAAATCAGTTTTGCCTTGCTATATTCTGCTACTCACTTCTTAACAAAAATGGTACCTTTCATGAAATACCTGGTCCTTATTCTCATCATGCTATCGAGTACGGTCATGGCTGAAGAAATTTATTTTTGTTCCGATAACAGTGCCAACGGCTTCAAGAAAAAACAAGGACGCTATAAAGCAACTGCCTTTAATCCAAAAAAATTCGGCATGAAATTGCTCGATGATGGCCATATAGTCATCAACTCTCCCTCTATGGACAGCGCCGGACTTTATAGCTGTATTAAACCGGTACGGTTTACGCCTCAAACGTTGAGTTATGATATTTCTACACGTTGGAAGTCGTGCGCATCGTCGAATGGCTATCTATTCAACTTCAATTCAAACAATGGCCGCTATGTTTTTGCTAAAGGTTATGGTTATGTATTTTCTGATAACGACGGGGATTCCGTCGCAATACGAATAGGCATTTGCACTAAAAATTAATGCCTTGACTACATCTTATTTTTTACAACAACTAAAACTATCCCGCCGGCTTCTTTGACGTGGTTAGCTTACTATCAAAAGTACCATCTCCCGTGGTATCCTCGGCTATCGTATCTAAACGACCATCATGGTTGGAATCAACAATAATAGTATCTATTTCACCATCCCCAGTCATATCAATACCAACGGTATCAAGCATACCATCATCGTTAGTATCAATACTCACGGTATCACTTAAATCACCGTCAATTCTTCCTTTATCAAAGGCCTCTTTCACTTTCTGAATTCGATCGGTACTAATTAAAGAATCATTTTCAGGATCTTGATTATCTTTCCCCATAACACAAACCTTATATCTTTTTAAACTGAAAGTTAATTATCACACTGATATAAAACAAGTCAATCGATAAGTCAGCACCCATAGCCATCGGCCTAGACAAGCAAAAATTATTAATCGCCGCCCGGTCACCTCAGGGAAAATACTATAAGACGATACTTCCCACTCCACACTTACGAACGTACAGCCTTTATCAACTAGACTAAAATGCTTAACTATAGATTAAAACCTAATCAATTACCGCCTTAACACCGGCATGACAGACCGTCGCCCCCCCCAAGAAGTTGATGATTTTCTGGCTAAATCAGCCGGTCTAATATCAACTTTGAGAAACAACCTTGCCATCTCATGAGATAACTCAGCCAGCCCTATTTCCCACGCAATCGTTTCTTTAAAACATGTAGCCTGCGTCGTATTTATGTGAGCAGCACCCAGATCACTCATTTTATGCGTATATTTACCAAAAATATGAAGGGTTTTTTCAAACTTACTCATTAACTGAAACTTCTTATCACGTTCTTTAAGCGTGTCAGTTGCCCTTTCTTCGTCCTCTATCTCCAATGCTAACGCAATACTTTCACGTTTAAGTTCAGTCAGTCTGTTTTTATCCTGAATATCAATTTGATCGCTGGAAAATTGGTACCCACGTTCGTTCATCTCAATGACAAACCCCATATTAAAACGGGTCTCATTAGGCCGGTTAATTTCTTTTACAAAGACTCTTTCACTAGCGCCTTTTTTCTCATAACTATTAGGTTGGGTTTCTTTCGATAAACCTTGATACGTACCCTTATGCCGAAGGGCCTTACCTTTAACGACTGGCATATAAGAAAACACTGACTCAAAGGATTGAGAACTCACGCTTTAACCTCTCTACTATCGATACTCACTAACAAAAACCACTTCACTTAGCTATAAGTCGACAGCGATAACGCAATCTTTATTCACTTCGTTACAAAAAAACCTCTTCTAAATAAAAATTTAGACGCTCATACCCTCCCCCGTTATTAACATCCAGTGTTATTAACCTGTTTGTTAATCATTTACTTATGCTCCATAACGCTCACACTAAAGCACTGGAATCAACAAGTCATTCTCATAAACCCAAGTGTGTTGCCCTTTTAACTGATATTCATTTAGTATGGTCTTTCCGTATTTTAATTTCGCTAACGTGCTGTTGGTATCTGAAAAAGAACTTTAATCCCAACAACAAGCAAACAGCTCCGATGAAACCGGAGCCCTAGACTCTTTTTTTATAACTAACACCGAGCAAATGAACGTAGATAGAATTTTAACTCGCGCAAAAGCTCACGCAAAAAAGGGTGAATCAAATAAAGCGCGAGCGCTTTACACGCTACTTTTACAAACCTTTCCAGAAAACCAACAAGCAAAAATAGAACTCAAAAAATTACCCAACAAGGTTATTCCAAATACCACATCTGATCTAACACAAACACAAATTGACTCAGTCGTTGCGCTTTATCACGCCGGCAAAACAGATCAGGCCTTGGACGCTTTAGAGACACTAACGACCAATTTCCCCACTGTCGCTATTCTCTTTAATATCCAAGGCGTTTGTTACGCAGACCGGCAACAATTCGACGCTGCTGTTCAAAGTTATCAACAAGCACTTCAAATACAACCCGATTATACTGAGGCTCAGTATAATCTTAGTGTTGCTTTCAACAATATCGGCCAGTTAGATAAAGCCATTGTTAGCTATAAAAAAACACTAAAAATAAAGCCCAATTATCCCGAGGCCCATTACAATCTGGGGGTTATCCTTAACACCCAAGGACAATTATCAGCTGCTATTTCCTGCTACCGACACGCTATCAAATTCAAACCAAACTATACAAAAGCACACAGTAATCTAGGCATAGCCCTTAAAGATACGGGCCAACTGAAGGCATCAGTTAAAAGTTATCAGCAGGCACTCAAACTGCAGCCGAACGATCCAGAGACACTCTACAACCTTGGTAATGTCCTCCATAATCTAGATCAAGTAGCCGCCGCCATTACCCACTATGAACGCGCCCTCAAAATCAGTCCTGACTATATTGAGGCCAGTAACAATCTGGGCATTGCCCTAAAAGAAGCCGGCCACCTGAAAAAAGCAATTAAGCACTACGAGGACGCCTTAAAAATTAAACCTGACTATGCGGAAGCGCATTATAACCTCGGTGTGATTCTTCAAGAGACCAGCCAATTAAAAGAAGCCGTTAACCACTATGAACAGGCCTTAAAAATAAAACCACACTACGCTGAGGCCTATAACAACCTTGGAATGACTCTCCAAGATAGTGGCCAGCCCGATGCCGCAATTAACAACTATAAGAATGCGATTAGCATAAACCCCAACTATGCTGAAGCACACAATAACCTTGGCGTTTCCTTACACGAAACGCATCAATCTGTAATTGCCATTACTAGCTACCACAAAGCAATCCAACTTAAGCCTGATTATGCTGAGGCCCATTACAATCTGGGGATAGCTTTCAAAGAACGTGGCCAACTGAATGACGCTATTAACAGTTTTCAACAGGCGTTAAAGATCAAACCTACTTATGCCGAAGCACTGATGCATTTAAGCATCTATTCCTGGCTTGATGATGACCTGAGTCGTCTATCAGCTTATCTAGCTACAACGATGCATAGCGATCAAAACAAAAATCAGAAAGATAAATTTATTGAACCCTACAAACTATTATTAAGCAATTTATTACACTATAGAAAAACCCATCAGGAATACTATTTTTCAGAAAAAAAATTACCTCTCCTTTATATCATCGGTGAAAGCCACTGCCTACCCGCGGCAAACACGGTTGTAGCGTTAAAAGGGAAGACCTACCGTATACAGTCAAAAATTATCATTGGCTGTAAAATGTGGCATCTTGCAAATAACCAGATAAATGGCTACAAAAAACAAATTGAGGCCATACTCACCACTATTCCAAATAACGCCAAAATAGTGCTAACTTTTGGTGAAATTGATTGTCGCCTGAACGAAGGCATAATAAAATTCCACCAACAGACTAACAATAACTTAACGCAATCAATTCAATCCCTTAGCCATGACTATATTAAGTATGTCACTGAAACGTTAAAACCTCATTCAAGATCAATTATTATCTCAGGCATCCCATTACCTTCACCTTGCCGGCAAAAACTTTTATCAATCACCGAGGTGCAACTATTAACCACGACCATCAAAGAACTTAATAGCCGTTTAAGAACCAATACTATAAATGAAGGTTTCCAATTCCTTGATTTACAACAATTCACACAAAACGATTCAACCCACTTCTCAAACAACTCTTTTATAGATGACTTACACTTAACGCCATCCACTTTTATTGCTGCATTAGCAACAAAAACAAGTTAAAAACAGCCTAATTTTATCAACGCAATCGCTGCCAGACATGGAAATCGAGGCGAAGACTGGTAACCCCGATAATGAAATTACACCACAAATGCCATAAAGTCACTTGTGGTACTGTTACTGAATAACCATCGAGTTTACAATGATATGGCACAGTAACACGAACTGGGACGCCGTAAGCATTAGTTGCCATGACAATTTGCTTTTGGGTTGAGGTTAACTATTGCTTTGTTGTTCACTATCAGGTGAACTAACTTTATTTTGCAACAGTAGTAAATCAATGGCCGTTTGTTCATTGTCCAGCACCATAAGCAATGACCATAAGATAACTTTTTTAGCACACCACACTCGCCCCATATTTAACCCGCTGGGGGAACTCTGGGAGTACCCAGTCATTTAACCAAAAGATATCTGCGTTATTTCTTGCGCGTCTCTAATTTAGCATCAAAATCACCGTCTCCAGTGGTATCTTCAACTATCACGTCTAAATGACCGTCATGAGTTGTATCAGCAACAATAGTATCCATTTCACCATCGCCAGTGATATCAACGCCTATGGTATCTATATTACCGTCGTCATTAGTATCAAGACTCACTGTTCCACCAGATTCACCCTCTAATCGCTCAAAAACCTCTTTAACTTTTTGAATTCGCTCATCAGCAATTGGAAGCTCATTTTCTTTGTCATTATTATCTTCAGCCATAATTATTACCACACTATATTTTTAATGATTACCAGAATTTTATACACCTTTTCCAAAAAGTATTAAAGGTCTAGACAACAGAAATTAAATTTCATACCAAGATCGAACTTCTACCCAGGCGTGTATGGTATTTTCACGAAATATCAAAACTGCATTAACACGAAAAGGGAAAAACCATCCCCCATATGTTCAACCGCTGCCAGCCATGGAAAGCAAAGCGAAAGCGGGTAGTCCCCGGTAGGTGTAGGTAATTCTGACTACCCGCCGTGCAGAGCGCCAGAGAGAATCTGGAATTACATCACAAATGTCGTAAAGTCATTCGTGATAGTGTTACGGAGTCTGCAACGAGTTTACAATAATGTGACGCAGTGATGCGCACGAAGAACCAAACTCGGGCGTCGTAGACATTAATTACCACGTTATTTTTGCCGCGTAATAAACAGCAATGTAAAAACCATAATCACCATTGAATATACTCATTTATAGAATCAACATCTAACTCTTAAAATCTTTTAATTGTTCTTCAGGAACATAAAATTTAATGAAGTACTTTCTTTAAAGTGATTCTTCAATAAGAAACTAAATGGTTCTATGTTTTTTATATCATAGAGAGTTCTATCATAGTCAATAAGCCAATGGCGTTCAGCTAAAGAAAATGCGTCAAAAGCAATCTGTCTATCGTTTTCTGAATTGACGTTATTGTGTCGAAAGGACGTACTAAAAATTAGAGTGGTGTGACGGCTCAGCATCTCAAATACGCCCTTTCTTGTGCGTTTCTATGAAAGAGACCCTCACCTTTACACCTGATGGAGGGAAAGAATAAATACGGGAGGTTCTCACGCGCATGAAATTTAGATGCGTAATTTCAAGAACAGTTCATTTTCTTATATCACCCCGCACTTCGTGGCTGTAGCAAAAATAGTGAAGCGCTTATAAATGAATGAATATCTCAACTGGTTAAGGAAATGGGTCAATAAATTATCAACATTCATTTAGGGTAGTGTTTAGTTTTATGTCATTTTAATTGCATTTGGGTACTGTTTACAAAAGTAGTCACTTGCAGATTATTATACTCAACGACGGGTTTATCAAAAAAAGCGACACATTAACTATGAAAAAACAGCTTGTTTTAAGCGTCCGAATCCAATCAAACTAAAAAATAACGTGAGAATTAAACCGGCCTAGTGGAGACCGCCAGTGCTGGTCTCATTAATTAGCGCCCACAGATCAACCCCTAATAGTATCAACCCAATCGCCAAGAAAAGACACAATAGAGAAATAATTGCATTCCACGTTTTAAAACCTACCTCTCTAGCGTTACTGAGTCCAACATAAGCTCCTGCTGCAGTCATAAAGAAAGCAAACTCACATAAAAAAAGAACGGTTAGCATCGGCAATACCGCCTCACCCTGCGGGGTTGTACTAAGCCCTATTACAATTATTAAGATAAAAAATAAACCTAGGCCAAAGGCCAAAAAAGGCAATTTAAGTAATTTAGTTTTCAATATTTATATCCTGTAGTTAAAAAACATCGATCAAAACTGCACCCAAGATTGAAACAAGCTACTTAAGGGTTTCTCCTTAAAACCGAGCTACCAATTATAGAGGTCTGCAATAATTGTACATCAGGTTGGACGTCATCAATAGCAAGTAATGGTTAGCCCTGTGAACCCCGCGGTCCTGACTCTAGGTATGAAACGTCATATTCTGACCCCGTTATCGTTATTGATAACGGGGTACGCTGAATAACAACTCTGCTTAATAGGTTATTATCAATACCAAAGTTAGACTTAAATAAAGCACGTTCTCTGAGCCAACAAATATACACCCACCTAGCGCTATTGATATGTCATTGAGTGCTTAAAGGATAATATTGGATACTTTTATGTATGCCTTGACCTAGATAAACGGAGTATCCGTGGTGACAGAGTGACTTTCGATAATAAAACTAGAATTGGAAACATTACTCATGATGTACCCCGACCAGAAATACATCACAATACAGAATAATATAACCAACAAACAGCCACATCCCACTGGGTTGGATTCTTCTGGCAATGCAAATTCTCTGTATATGTCATTTCGTTTACTAGTATTAAGGGCCGTCAAAATAATCCAAACGATTATCCAAATTCCACCCGTAAAAAAACTCAGGAGAGCATGAAGAATATGATTAGTTTTATATCGCTCAAGGCTGATTCTTGCTCGCTCCAAGTCACTCATAATTCATTTTTTGTCATTAAAGTGAATCAATTTTCACTTTAATACCCGGTTATTGCAAGTTGATCATGAACGTTATAATTAGTCATATATGGTCTTTATCGCCAATCGTAGTGTCCCTACTTTTTCATCTACTTCATTGACCTCGACAAAAGTTACATTAATGTATTTACTGACTTCTTCAAGGGCAAGACGAATATCTAGAATCTGTTGAGAACTAAATGGAGTCGAAACTATTTCTCCTAACTCATCATGAACTGTCGGCCCATCCAAACCCGGAAAACTATAAGTAATGATTGTGGACGCGTTATCTGAATCTTGAGGTGTAAGATATGAATCACTAACCCATCTAATCGGCTTATTATTTGAGTTGTTAAGAAGGGCATCTTTATACCAGAGTCCCGAGGCTTCTATGAGTTCAGTTGTTTGTCCGGACAATAAGTAAGTTTGTTCATTATTAGTTGTATCCATATAATTTATACCCAAGAAAATTAATGGTTAGTTCCGACGGCAATACCCAACTCACACCAAATAGTATTAAATAACCACTCATAAAGGAACGAAATTCTTTAGGACATTCTATTAGAGACCAGACTTCAGTCAAACAGGATAAACGTTATAACACCATAGCATTAAAAAACCCTTTATCTCGTTCAACCAGTAAAATTATAACTGCCATCAGGCAAAACGGTGGGAAAGTTGTATTGTGGGTCAGTAAGCAAATCGTATATCGCTGGGTCAGTATTTTGAACTAAGTCTTTGGTATTCAATTTCCACTCATGACTAATTTCATCTTCCCTATTTTCTTGCGCACCAAGAATTGAAGTCATCCCCCAATACATATACTCAGTATTCATACATCCATAGTCACAACTTGGATCATCGTACGTATACCAAGCCAATTCAGGATATTGAGCAGGTATCTCAATAAACTGACCGCCTCTAGCTATATCCATTGCATTTGCCAAACTGCTTCCTACTTTTTCACCAAAAACCTCAGGATATTGGTATGCGTAACCTGTTTGAGTCACCAAGTGCCATAGTTCTTCAAGTGAAGCATCAAATTCCCCTGTATGTCCATTTAAATGCCATTCAGGTCTTGTCTCTTCACTACCTAGATCCATCATAAATTGCTGCATACCCTCAGTAATCAAGTCAGTATCCGTGCCTTCTGCCCATAAAGCGACCGAGGCTTTATTGGCAATTAAATTATCAAGAACACCTTAATTATCAATTAAACCATCTTCATTATTATCAAGCCACTGCGCCATAATATTAGCTGCATGTAGCAGTTTACCTTCCCCAACAGCAGGTGCTGCATAGATAGGTATTCCAAACACATCAATTTTTCGATTAAACCAATCAAAACCACTGTCTGAGTGATTTAAAACATTAAAATCTGGCGTTGAATAAGAAACAACAGGAACTGACGCTGTTGCATCAAGATCATTAGAATCAATGTCATCGCTATAAAAAAAATCAATAACTTGGGCTTTTGTTACCCCAGACATTTCAATATTTACAATTTCTGCCAACATGCTATTAGTGACACCATAGGCCAAGCATGTATCATAAATTATTTGAGGGTTATTCAGGTTGCTATACACAAAATGATAAGCATCCTCTATTGACACGTCATATTGGTACAAATGCGACCGAGCAGTTTTCATAATTACTGTTTTCCTTATTAATTAAAAAACTAAAACTATCTGAGGGAGTGCAATAATAATGTCTATGGCTGGCGTGATATCACCCCAACCCAAGATCATACTGAAGAGCAAGCATCTCACCATCAGCACTGCCAGGGGCACCGATAAGGTCAACTGAATTTGCTGTTAACAGGTTCGCGGTGAGTGTTGTATTAGCGGCTAATGCCAACAGTGATGATTTGGTATACGTTCCGATATCCAATAATGCCGTGTACGTATCATGATCTGCAGAACTCGGTGCAATACCAACGACGTTCTCAAAAACATGGTCGACAAACGAACCATTGGTTGATGAGCCAATCACATTTTCTATTAAGCTCAAATCCACTACCAAATCACAGAGTCCATCCAATGTTGTTCCGCCATCAACGACGGATAACGCGGCAGACATATAGGAACCAAGACTATCCGCACCAAACGTTGCAATAATGGCTTTAGCGGCGATACCGGCGTTGCCATCCAAATCTAAAGCATAGCCTTTGTCAGTTAATCCAATTCGTTCAATAGACAATAAATTAGTACTAGTATCACCAAAGCTATAAAGGCTCTGCGCACCAGCCCAGAAGTCGTTCTGGGTACCGTGCCAAACATGAAAATAATCATTTGAAAATTCAAACTGTACAGTGTCAACACCCACGCCTCCATCGACTGGAGTCAAGTATCCATCTTCAGAAACATAGAATATGTCATCACTAAGTGTGTCTGAACTTTCTTCTACATCAATAACACCAATTGTAAATTCTTCGTTATATGTGAGCCCCCCTGAATCCGTTGCTGTTAGTTCAACGACCAGTTGAGCTTTAGTTTCATAATCAGCGGCAACACTTGTTGCTAAATGCAGCATGGAACCAACAATCTCGAACATTGACGCATCAGCCCCCCCAGTAATGCTGTACGAAAGGGTCCCCCCATTAGGATCTGTGCCCGTAAGGTTTGAAATATGAAGCCCGATTTCATTCTCTGCAATCAAGTTGTTATCCAGAGCTATGTCTGTCGGTGAGAGATTAACTGGTGCTTCTATGACATAAGCGAGCATGTTGGAACCATCCACGTCATTCCATTGACTGGCCTCACCATACCCCACCATCCCACTTGGCCAACTGGATAATCCAATTGCGGCATAGTCCTGCCCTTGGTAGTCATCGGGTTCTGAGCCAAGTGATCCGGAACCCCAATTTGTATATGGACCAACAGACGATCCATCAACCCATTGCCATACCCCCTCTGATGTCACGTCTGTTGCACCGATCCATGCATATGGAACGCCACCGCCATCTGGTGCTATGGTTGAAATATTTGCTGTGCTCAGGAGGCTGTAAATGAACTCATCCTCCTCCGCAGAGGTGATAATAGCCAGATATCCGCCAGCTGCCTCTGCAGCGGTTTGAGCCTCAGAAAAATTGAGCCCGGTTGTTATGATCTGATAATTAGAGCCACCAAAGGTTCCGGTAATTTGTGTCATTGTGTTGTCCTATACATCAACAAATATTTTTCACTTTCTCAATGGGAATAGTAATAATTTTTCTGCCTTACTGCAAAACTTAGATTCCTCATTCGACCTTATCAATGTTTTAGAACAATTGCTGGTAGAACACATCATCCCAGCCCAAGGGGTATGGGAATTAAATAGACAGCTTTTTGGCTAATCGAGCATTCCGTGGACAATAAGCATCTTCTTTTAATAAACCTAATTGAGTCATGTTTTGAAACTGATTAGTTTTAAGATCTAAGGTATGCTTCAGAAACCTTCCTTCAATACGAAAGCCAAGGTGCATCGTACTTTTTAACGATCGTGGATTATCCTCAAAAACATTAGAAATAATCTTGTTGAATTTAATTTTCTTAAAATAAAACTCAAATAAGGTCAACATAGCCGCAGTCGATAACCCAAAGGGTGAACCGGGTACCACACCCAAAATAATTTCAGAACGCCTATGTTGACAAGAAATATCAACCAAACTTAAAAGTCCGTAGGGATCCCCTTTGGAACAACGGATAATCCAATGCAAAGAATTATTCAGGTCTAATGACGAACTCCACTCATCATTTAAGGTATTCGTTAATTGCCCATCACTTTCAGGGAGTGGTTTTGCTAAGCGGTGAAAAGAATGAATAAATTCCTGATCTGCCCATAGCGACCTAACAAATGGCACATCATCACCTTTACGAGGCGTCAAGATACAAGACTTATTCTCAATACGACTCCACCAAACAGGATTATTTAGCCACTTCAAACTGGCAATTGCATTCTTATTTAATTTAAACGAGGTAAGATATTTATCTAAATCAAGAGCAACCCCATTAAGGCGCATCTTCTTGATCTGTTGGTTAACATAAGCTAATGACGGCTTTGAATTCATAAATATATTATTTCTATTTCAAACATCACCTCAACCCAAGATCATGTTGAATAGACACTAAAACAAATCATTATCAGAAGAAACTCCAACCAACTCAATAGTTACCAATACTGCTGGTGCTGGTGCAGAGGATGCCGCGTTAGCGGCCTCTGCAGCAGCAACTTCTGCGGCTTTAGCAGCAAGATCATCTGCAGTAGGAGCGTCAGAAAGGGATGCATTGTGTACTGCAGTAGCAGCCTCTCTAGCAGCAACATCAGCAGCTTTAGCAGCTTCACTAGCTGCAGTAGGAGCATTAGCCTGATCAATAGCATCATTAACAGCCTCTGTCCTTGGTGCTGGAGCAAGATTACCACTTGAGTCCACTACCATAACTTCACCATACTGATTTGTAATGGTTCCATCCTCTGCAACATCAAGATCTCCTTGCCCATGTCGCTCTGCCCACTCAATACTACCACTCCCAAAATCCTTATCTTCCACCCAGTCAACATAGCCTGAATCTCGAATGTATCCATCATTAGAAAGCACCATTTCGGTGCCATTCTCATTTACCAGAACCCCATCATTAGCTATTTTCAAAGAACCTTCAGTACTACCCTGCCATATATCTTTCTGATTCAACAGTGCAATCGCTTCAACGTCCATGCCGACAGTCATTGATAATTTATACTGATCGTCCATGGATTGTAATTGACCAGTTAGATCAAAATCGTCCATATCATCCATAAAGGCCATCGAGTCAGCACTCAAACCGCCCATCATCGTCGACATATACTGGTCGTCCATATTGACCAACTCACCGCCCAGATCAAACCCATCCATATTATCAAAAAAGGTGAATTCATCTGCATTCATCTGACCCAACATAGTCCCGAGATATTGATCGCCCATCTCACCTAACTCACTGGCCAAATCAAAATCGTCCATGCCATCAAAGAAACCTAAATCATCTTTGTCAAAATTACCCATCATCGACGCCATATGTTGGCCGTCCATATTCGCCAACTCACCGCCCAGATCAAATCCTTCCATATCATCAAAAAACCTAAATTCCGCGCTGTCCATCTGACCCAACACAGTACTAAAATGTTGATCGTCCATTGACGCTAGCTCACCGCCCAAATCAAAATCGTCCATAGCATCAAAGAAAATTAAATCACCCTGATCAAAATTACTCATCATCGACGCCATATGTTGGTCGTCCATATTCACCAACTCACCGCCCAGATCAAACCCATCCATATTATCAAAAAAGGTGAATTCATCTGCATTCATCTGACCCAACAT
>ENA-ORXI01002597-ORXI01002597.1-sediment-metagenome-genome-assembly--contig:-NODE-2597-length-12849-cov-3.466959_pt1 | contig 12849 bp, 8 predicted proteins | sample MGYA00237861_ERZ511468 | MGnify/ENA primary metagenome ERZ511468 (study PRJEB26299, sample SAMN06266213) | sediment metagenome | isolation source: Hudson Canyon methane seep mesocosm | place: USA:Hudson... | reverse complement strand
TTATTGGGAGAGGTAAGTACTCCAAACCAAGAGCGTTTTGACATGCAATTAAAAGGTTCGGGCCAAACAAGATTCTCGAGACAAGGTGATGGAAGATCCCCACTGGGGCCAGTTATTAGAGAGTATGTCGTTAGTGAAGCCATGAATGCCTTAGGCATTCCTTCCACACGTTCATTAGCTGCTGTGACTACCGGAGAGAAAGTATTTCGGGAAGTATTTCTGCCTGGAGGCATATTAACAAGAATAGCTAAAAGTCACATTCGAGTAGGTACTTTTGAATACTTTGCAGCACAAAAAAATACTGAAAACCTAAAAACTCTAGCGGATTACACTATCAAACGACATTTCCTTTCTTTGAAAGATGTAGCTAACCCTTACCTTTCATTGCTAGAAATAGTTAGCGAAAGACAGATAGAGCTAATTTCAAAATGGATGGGAGTGGGTTTTATACACGGAGTAATGAATACTGACAACACGTCTATAGTCGGAGAAACCATAGACTATGGACCTTGTGCCTTTATGGATGAATATAATCCAAGTACAGTTTTTAGCTCCATAGATGCTCATGGAAGATATGCATTTGGCAATCAACCCTTGATAGCCCAGTGGAATATGGCCTGTTTTGCTAATAGCTTGCTTGGGCTAATAGATAAAGATACAGAGAAAGCAACGGACAAGGCTCAAAAAGTTATCAATAACTTTCCAAATAAAATGAGCGAAGCCATGATGAGTGTTATGTGTAAAAAAATAGGTCTAGATAGTACAAAAACTAACTCCCAAGAGGCGTTAACAAAATTACTGAGAATCATGCTAGATAATAAGTCTGACTACACTCTTACTTTTCATTATTTAAGTGAAATTATTAAAGGGAAAAGAGATAACTCTTTTAAACAACAGTTCTTAGAACACAATCAAATTTCTAATTGGTTAAAAGAATGGAAAGAATTAATCAAAGATCAAGATCTAGCCAAAAAAGAAATAGTTTTGTCTATGGAGAGCTCAAATCCAGTCTTTATTCCCCGTAACCATCTTGTAGAAAGAGCTATAGAGGCAGCAGTTGAAAATAATGATTTTTCAGAAATGAAAACTCTCTTAACTATATTAAGTAAGCCTTATGAGGAACAAAGTAAGTATGGTGAATATATGAAACCACCAAAACCCCTTGAAGTCGTTCATCAAACCTTCTGCGGAACTTAAGAAAAACTAAGTCTTTAAATAAAGGAAAAAACATGTCAAAAAACACACAAGTCCTAATTGATAGTCTGCCCGAAGGAAAGCTATCAGAAAGTAACTATAAATTGGTGGAATCACCTATGCCTGAGGCTTCTGAGGGTGAAGTATTGGTAAAAACAATTGCTTTTGCTATTACAGCAGGCACTAGAGCGGGACTCCAGGGAAGTGCTAGCTATGCGGGTGCTCCCCAAACTGGAATAGTCATGAATAGCCTTGGAGTCGGCGAAGTAGTTGCTGGAGACAATTCTAGCTTTCCAGCAGGAATGAAAGTCCAGGCTCGGACAGGATGGCAATCTTATTCAGTTCATAAAACTAGCGAGTTAACAGAGATCCCGGAAGGAATAGATCCTTTGCATTACCTTGGACCACTTGGAATAAATGGATTAACGGCTTACTTTGGATTGTTGGAAGTGGGTCAGCCTAAGACCGGAGAAACTGTAATGGTTTCAGCAGCTGCAGGTTCGGTAGGACATATGGTGGGCCAAATAGCTAAGCTAAAGGAATGTAATGTTGTGGGCGTTTGTGGCTCAGATGTTAAGTGTGAAAAGCTCATATCAGATTTAGGATTTGATGCTGCCGTCAACTACAAAGAGGCAAATTTTCGTCAGACACTTAAAGAGTCAACGCCAAATGGTGTAGATGTCTACTTTGATAACACTGGAGGAATGATATTGGGTTCAGCTTTATTCCGTATGAACACAGGTGGACGTATTGCTTGCTGTGGTGTTGTGTCTCAATACGATACCAGTTCACCCGAACCTGGCCCCAAAGGTATCCCGGGGTTATTGGTAAATAAACGCATTCAAATGCAAGGTTTTATTGTGTTCGATTTTGCAAACGAGTATGAGACTGCCCGTTCCGAAATAATTGGGTGGATAGATTCAGGGAAATTGAAAATTTTAACCGATGAAGTCAAAGGATTAGAAGCAGCTCCGACAGCGTTTGTTGACCTACTGGCAGGAGGGAATATAGGAACACGCATAGTCCGATTAGACTTAGAATAAAATTTTTAAAGAATACTATTGTGATTAGTTAAAAGCGCTGAGAATTTCTTTATCAAACTGCTCCAACAAGTTCACGTTTCCAGAGGGGATGCCACCAAACATAATCTCTGCTATGCCGGCCTCTTTAAATTCACCAATCCGGTCAATGATGTAATCCTTAGATCCCGCCACTGTTCCAGACCCTAAGCCTTTAACCGCTCTATCAATTAAGTTTTGATCGTCGGTGAGATAACAGGGCATTAATAAAGTTCTTCTGATTTCGTTTGGATCCCGACCCCAATCTTCACAATGCTTCTCTAGGATAGATGATTTGTTTTGATAGTGCTCCAGTGACATTCCCCCGCCTGCCCATCCATCAAGGTTCATCACATCGCCGTAACGAGCAAGGGTTCTAAGTGTTCTTTTTGGTCCGGTTCCACCCACCATAATCGGAATAGGATCTTTGAAACTACCAGGAGAAAGTTGACCTTGTATAATTTGATAATGCTCACCAGTGAAGTCAACAGGCTCGTTGTTGTGTATTAGCTCACGAATTAACTGACAGGCTTCTTCAAATCTGTCTTGACGTACTTTCATCGATGGGAATTCCCAACCGTAGGCTTCGTGCTCTCTTTGATACCATCCCGCCCCTATGGCCAGCGTAAAACGACCTTCGCTCACGGTATCAATAGTCCCAGCTATTTTTGCTACATGGGCAGGATTACGATAAGTATTGCCGAGGACTAAGTTGCCTAAACGAAGTTTTTTTGTCATTCCTGCAACAGTCGCAATTGCTGAAAGCCCTTCAAAAGCTGTCAGGGCCTCTTGTTCACTATCCGCACCGGGGGGAATGTAATGATCAGCAAACCAAACACTATCCCAATTGCCTGCTTCCATTGCCATTACCGAAGCGCTTATTTCTTCCCAGCTGGTTCGATAAACATTAACCTGAACTCCAAAATCCATAGATCTAAGATTAATAGTTAATTTACAAAAGTCAAAGTTGCTGTATCAATTTGTTAGTCTTCAGACAAATCTGTCTGCAGCCTGACATAATTCCTATAATGGCTGTCTTCATTACGCATGAGTTCCCCAGGTGAACCCTGTTCGAGAATAACCCCATCTTCAAGAAAAATAATTTTGTCAGCATTGGCAATGGTTGATAAACGATGGGCAATGATAATAACCAAACGATCCTTGGAAGCTTCTTTTAATGCATTGACAAGGTACTGTTCAGTTTCTGGATCAAGCGCTGAGGTGGGTTCGTCTAAAATAAGAATTTTAGAATCTCTCAACAAACCCCTAGCAATAGCTATCCTCTGTTTTTGTCCGACCGAGAGTTTACTTACTGCAGTTGAGCCAAGTTTGGTTTCATAACCTTCAGGTAGAGAGATTATAAAATCATGTATTCCAGCAATTTTAGCTACTCTTTCAACTTCAGCTTGTGAGGCTTCAGGTTTTCCGAAACAAATGTTGTCAAAAATACTTAAAGAGAAGAGTTGAGTTTCTTGAAACACGTAAGTAATTTGGCTTCTTAGACTTTCTATTTTTATATCGCGCACATCAACACCATCGATGAAAACTTCTCCTTCAGTTGCCATATGATATCTGGGCAGAAGATAGGCTAGACTTGTCTTGCCTGATCCCGTGGGTCCGACAAAAGCCACTATTTGGCCTATTTTGGCTTCAAAAGAAACATCTTTAAGCGCTCTACGGCCATCTGGGTATACCAACCCAGCACCCTTTATTGCAATATCTTCACTAATTGTGTCTATTCTTAAATGACCTAAATCCTCCTCAACTGGAAGATCCATAAGAGCAAAAACCCTTCTCATGCCAGGTGCAAATCTTTGAAGGTGAATCCAAAGTGTTGCAAAAGAAATTGCAGGTCCTGCCATCCATCCAAAATAGAACATTAACGAACCATAATTACCTGGAGTAAGGTCTCCATCAATTACCCTGGAAACAACAACCCAAAAAGCGATGGTTAAGATCAACACCCCTCCTAAACCTTGGGCATTTGCTAATAGGATTTCTACAAGTACCGTAAAGCGAAATCGTTTAAAAGATTCTTTACTGTCTTCTCCAAACCTCTCTCTTTCTTTATCGTCTCCTCCTAGACTTTGAACAGCTAGGATGTTATCCATTCCCTCTTCTATAGTGCTTGTAGTTACAGACCCTGAATGCCTACTTTTCTCTTGGACTCTTCTCATGGCTGAAGAGAACGGGCCTGTGATTAAGATGTAAATTGGAAATATCGCGGCCGCACACCAAACAACTTCAGGAACATGAGGAAAGGCACTCATCATGGTAGCCATAGCTGCAATGAATAAGATTGTAGATAATGTAGGACGATTTATTATTTCGTAAAAAATCTGATTAATTGAAGGGCTGTCATACATAACACGATAAATTGCGTCCCCAATTCTCTGGTCTTCTAAAGTTGTTATTGGAAGGGATTGGATGCGATGAAACAACTTAGCTCTAATTAAATGATTGATAGACTGGGTAAGACGAGAATTCATCTTATATTCGTAATACCCAGTTATACCACCAGAAAAACTAAACCCTCCATGAGTCCAGTTATCCTGCTGGGTAGCTGTATCATTGCCCTGTTGCATATCAGCTTCTGAGGTATCTCTTTGCTCATTTGAATAAGCTCCAAAAAATATTACAAGTAAAAAGGAAGACCCTGTTAACCAAGACAAGATTTCCAATGCAGACATGTCTTGCATCAAATCCAGTATAGGATGCAAATACGCAGGGAAGCCCAGGTAACCGGTTGAACTATCTATGGGGTTACCCAAAACAACATGGTCAATCATAATTTGCAATGTCCAAGGGAGAACAAGTATCGGAAACATTAAAGAAATCAGAGTTAAAACCCACTTAATGGCAAAACGTATCTTGAAAAATCTAACAAATGACCAAGATCTAGCAAGGATACGCAAAGTTTCAACAAATCCCATGTGGGGGATATTTTCGTACTCGGCAGTTAGATCACGAATAGAATTTTGCTGGAATTCTTGTGAGTCCTTGTTTAAGTTACTACTCATTAACTCTCTTCCCCAGATTGCTGATTAGTTAGGTTGGATTCTGCTTCCACAAAAGCTTTGTACTTTCCATTTTCATTCCTCATGAGTTCTTCATGAGTCCCGTTCTCTAAGATCTTTCCTTGGTCTAAATAAAGGATGTTGTCAGCCCGACGGATGGTAGATATACGATGAGTAATCAAAAAGATGATTCGGTCCCTACCCCACATCGACAAATTCTTCATAACTTGTTGTTCAGTAACTGCGTCCAGTGCGGCAGTTGGTTCGTCTAAGATAAGTATTGGTGTGTTCCTGACCACAGCCCTAGCTATAGAAAGTCTTTGCCTCTGTCCAGTAGATAATTTTCCTCCTCTATCGCTCAGAACAGTGTCTAAACCTTGAGGAAGATCATGGACATATTCATCCATGCAGGCTATTTCTATAGCTTGATTAATAGCAGAGTCATCTGCCTCCGGGGCAACATATCTAATGTTGTCCCTTACACTTAGAGAAAACAGTACATTTTCTTGAAGAGCAATTGCGGCTTTTTCCCTTAAAGAAGCAATAAGGTATTTATTTAAAGGAGTACCATCAATCTTGATCAAACCCGAAGATGGCTCATACAGACGCAGTAATAAAGACATTAGGGTAGTCTTACCAGATCCAGTGGGGCCAATTATGGCTGTGATGGTCCCAGGTTTGGCTGTAAAACTTACTCCTTCAAGTACTGGAATTCCTGGTTCGTATTCAAAATTAATATTTTCAAAACTAATTTCTTTTTCTGGTTTTATTAAAGGTTTCGCATCGGGCTCGTCTTCGATATCGGGCTCGATATCTAAAATATCGAATACCCTGCTTAAACCCATTGCCATGTCTTGTGCTGTTAACCAAAGACGCATAAATAGCCTTACATTGTTTGAGGTAGTATGAAATTGTGTTCTAGCCCACTGAAAAGCTCCTAAATTCCAAACTACCCAACTTACCGCCATTAGCGCTATCAACTCATTTGCATAAGTTTTATTACCTTGGTTAGCGCTATAACCCATAAAGAATTCACCTGAAAGGAGAAATATTGATGCGATGACAAACATTATTATCATTAGAAGAGCAACCAGCCTACGAGACTGAAAGGCAGCATTCATAGCAATCACAGAGTCCTTTTCCATACCCTCCTGAATGCGATCTCCAGCATCATATGCTTTGATAAGTTTTAGAGCGGCAAACGATTCTTGGATCCGAGAGGTAAGATCTGAGGTGGTAGCCCTGTATACAAGACTTCTTATTCTCATCCTAGGCATAGCCCATCTAGCCCAGAAGATTGTTGGAATGGATAATGACAAGGCTATAACTCCCATAGTTGGACTGAGAAAAGAAAGTAAGAAAAGAGCATAAATGTAATACCAAAAACTTAAAGAAAGTTCCACCAAACGTCCTATAACAGCATTAACTTGTGCACTGTCTGCATAAATTCTAAAAATTGAATCACCTGTCCTATGTCCACTGTGATAAGAAAGGGGTAATTGATGCCATCTTCTAACCAGTGCAATTCGCATATTTTGATTAATTTGCTGCATGATCCAAACTGTGTAATACGGAACTATCATTCCTATGGGTAAGTTAAAAGCCCATAGAGACAAAGAAAGGTAGACCCAAGACCATTTCAGATCATGTCGCTGTTCTATGGTTAAAGATTCAGTATTTTCACTACCCATTTCCGGCGCTCCAAACCACCAAGAGGAAGCAACTTCTTGCTGAAGGGGCTCAGTCTGCAATAAGGACATGCTTAAAAGATCAGCAATTATTATTCCTAAAGGTAAAGTGACTAAACCTTGAACAGCTGCTAGTAGATAAAGATAAGTTAGATGAGAATGTAACCTGAAGCGAGTAACAAGCCTTCCAGACTCAAACCTGAATTGGACTACCCAACCTAAGCCACAACAAAGAGTAAGTAGAATTCCATAAATGATTGGTCCTGTACCATTTAGAACCAAAATACAGAGCAAAAGAGTGAAGAATGTGCACAAAGCTAGGAAAATTGCTATAGCTGATTGCTTGACTCCAGATAACTTTCCTAACGCTAAGAGCCACATGCTCAAAACCATAGAAGCAACAAAGATATAAACAGTGCTCTCAGCAGTTCCTAATTCAATGTTTATAAGACCAAATAAAGGTCCTAATATAGCTATAGCAGTAGCCAAAACCGGTGCATAAATCAGTCCGTAACCATCTCCAGCTAAAGGATCAGCAACCTCCTGGCTAGTTCCGTTACTTCTCGTATACCACCTACCTAAAAAATAAGGCCTTACAAAAGGCCACGACCTAAAAAGCAGGACAATGACCTCTCGAAGACCATGATCATCTTCATCAATGGTTTTGTTTTTCTCCTCTGGTATGTCTCCATCAGTTAAAAAAGGTAAAGCGATGGCCCGTTTAAAGTCTTTAGGATCAAGTTCTGATTTAGGTATTCGGTCACTTAGAAACCACATACCTACTGGTATAGCAATTGCAATGATCATCATCCCTAAAGAGACGATGGCAAAGGAGTTCACAAGATTTCCTCTCTTTTTTCTTCCTCTTGTTTTTCCCAAGTTTCGTACATTTGAAAATAACTTCCTTTCTTCTGAATTAGTTCTTCATGAGAACCCATTTCAATAATCTTTTGTTCATCTATAACAACAATTACATCTGCCCTTCTTGTGGTTGCCAATCTATGTGCAATTATTATTGCTGTCCTACCTTCTAAAAGCTTATCTAGCGCTCTTTCTATCTTAGCCTCATTCTGTTGATCAACATTTGAAGTCGCTTCATCGAGTATTAAGACTCTAGGCTTACTTAAAAATGCTCTGGCAAGAGCTAAAAGTTGTCTCTCACCTGAAGAAAGTGATGAACCTCTCTCATGACAATGTGTTTCCAATCCCTCAGGCAGTCTCTTAATCATTTCTTCAATTCCAACAGCCTTACATGCATCCTCAACTTCCTTGTCAGTAGCATCGGGTCTAGCAAATAAAATGTTCTCTTTTATGGTTCCGTGAAATAAGAATGGCTCTTGGGGAACAATTCCTAGCTGACTATGAAGTGACTCAAGTGAGATATCTTTGAGGTTAATATTATCTAGAGTTAAAGAACCTTCTGTAGGATCATAAAATCGACATATTAATTTTGCGACCGTAGATTTACCGGCTCCAGTCGGACCAACAAAAGAAACTGTTTTTCCCGCCTCAATATGAAGGGAAATATTTTTCAAGACTTTTATCTCATCATCGTATGAAAAAGTCACGTCGTTAAATTTTATATCTCCCTTTAAGTTTTTGAGATCAAAGGCGTCCTCTGATTCTTTCACACTTGGTTCTGTGTCTAATAAGTCTCTGAGTTTTAGAACTGCAGCGTTTCCTGCTTGAAACTCATTGTAAAGTCCCGAAAGTTCATTAATAGGGATGAAGAACCTGCTTACTAAGACATTAAAAGCGACTAAACTTCCGACAGTAAAAGCACCTTCCGGATCCAGAGAAGGATTAACATTCTTAAGGATAAAAAAGCCAGCGGTAAAAATTAAGAGGGAAGTAGCCGTGGTTATAAATTGAGTTCCAGAACGATAAGTGGCTGTTATTTTAGAAGTATAGTGATTTGCATCCCTGTAATCCCCTACAATATTCCTGTGGTTGATAACGTTGTGTTTCATTCTGTTGAAAGAAATGACCAACCTCATTCCTGATAAACTTTCTTGGAGGTCAGCTAAGACATCTGCAATTCTATTTCTTACTACTTGATAACCTCTTTCAGAAGTTTTGCTAAACCAGACTGTAAAACCAAACATTATAGGTGCCGAAAATACGAGCAGTATTAATGTTAATTGAAGGTTAAATGAAAAGAGTAAAATTAGAATGAAGAATAAGGCCAGTAATTGAGCTACCAGGTTGACTAAGCCTGTTTGTAATAAATTTGAAAGAGCTTCAATATCACTGGTCATCCTGGTTAGAAGCCTTCCAGCCTTCTCTTCAGTAAAAAAGTCTATGGAAAGTCTTTGTAAATGACTAAAGACTCTGACCCTCAAATCGTACATCAATAATTGACCTAAACGACCCAAAAACCTAATCCTTATTCCGCTAACGATTACTGCTAAGAATAAACTTCCTACCCAAACCATCGCTACCATCTTTAAAACTGAGAAATCTTTAGGGGTAATGGCTTTATCAATAGCAACCTGAACTAAGTAAGGCCCTACCAACAAAAGCATTTCTGTCATCGCTACTAATACAAGCGCAAAAAGAAATCTAAATTTATAAGGAGAAAGAAAAGCCCACAAAGTAAAAGCTTTAGAAGAAGGATTTTTATGTGAAAAAGATACTTTAATATCAGAAAAATCAGGTTCTTTCTCAATTAAAGCATTAGTACGATCCAACATTTCAGGAGGTATTCCGGCAAAAGGCAGGTTGGCTTCTTTACTCATCAAAGCTTCCTTTAAATTCGTCTTCAGAAAGATCTTTGACTAGCGTTTCACTTATCCTTTTTCTATATTCTTCGTCTGATTCTTCCTCCCCCTGCTCTTCTTCTGGTGTTTCTGTAGTTGATTGCTGAGCAAGAATTTCTGAATACCTAGGTTCATCTCTTAATAAATCTTCATGTGTACCTGAAGCAATAATTTTTCCATTATCTAAAACTAATATTCGGTCAGCTAAACTTATTGTAGAAAGTCTGTGCGCAATTAATATTGTTGTTCGTTTATCTAAAATCTTTAATAAAGATTTATGGATCATAGCTTCTATTTTGACGTCAATGGAACTGGTGGCATCGTCAAGAATAAGTATGGAAGGATCAACCAAAAGTGCTCGAGCTATTCCTAATCTTTGTCTTTGTCCTCCCGATAAAGTATAGCCCCTCTCTCCCACTACAGTTTCGTATCCATCTAAAGTTTGATTGATAAAATCATGTGCTTCTGCAGCTTTTGCCGCTTGAATAATTTCATCCATAGTAGCGTCAGGTCTTCCGTAAGCTATATTGTCTTTAATGCTAACTGAAAACAAAAAGGGCTCATCTAAGACTTGAGCGATATGATAGTGAAGATTTCTAATCCCCATGTCTTGGACTGGAACTCCATCAATTGAGATGTTTCCTTTATCTGCTTCATAAAACCTGGAGAGCAGCCGCACTATGGTAGACTTTCCAGAGCCTGTTTGACCTACAATAGCTACTGTTTCTTTTGGTTCTACCTCAAAACTTAGTCCTTTTAAGATAGGTTCTTCGGAGTAGGCAAAATGAACATCGTTAAAGGAAATTTTTCCTTCAAGCTTTTCCATTTCAATTTTATTTTCTTTGTCTTTAATCTCCGAAGTCTCGTCTAGTATTTCGAAGATTCTTCCTGCTGAAGCCTTTGCCCTTTGTTCAAGCATCAACATCCAGCCCAAAAATCTAAAGGGCATTTGAATCATCATAAGGTACATAGTAAAAGCTACTAAAGCGCCTAAACCTATCTCCCCTTCAATAACCAACCAACCTCCATAAACCCAAACTAAAACAGATCCTAAAACTGAAAGGTTTTCTATTAAGGGATTGTAAAAAGCAGAAACATCAATAGACCTTACTTGCACCCATTGAAGTTTTTTAGCAGCTTTAGCAAGTAAATTAACTTGCATCAATTCTTGCGCAAAAGACTTAATTATTCTCTGCCCATTGATGCTTTCATCCACAATTACAGCCACATCAGCCTGCCTAGCTTGAGTCAACCAAGATAGAGGGAAAGTTAACCGTCGTAATTTAACACTCAGAAAAAATACTAACGGAATTGCAATCATTGAGGCCAAAGCTAAAGTTAGGTGAACAGAAAGCATATATACTGCAGCGAAGGCAAAACTTAAAAGGCTTGTTAGTAGCATTGGGGCTATCATTAAAAACATTTGAATAGTCTTGATATCACTATTAGCTCTAGATATAAGCTGCCCTGTTTGTGTCTTATCAAAGAAAGAAAATGAGAGTGTAAAAAGATGGTTATAGATGACTGATCTTAAATCCGCTTCCAATTGATTCGAAACCCTACCAAGCTGATAGGACCCGATTGCACCTCCTACAAATCTGACGAAACTAATTATTAGAATTACTGTAACCAGGAATAAAAAGTTGCTGGTATCTCCTATTGTGAGAGAGGGTTCAATCGAATCAACTAGTTTTCCAATTAGAGCAGGGACGGATACACCCAACATCATTGTAGAGATCATTAGTGTGATGCCCATAAAGAAAGACCACCTATTTGCCATTAGAATAGGTAGTACTCTGCGAAACCAGTTCTTGGACTTATCGCGGTCTATATCCGCCTTAGGATTTTCGAATCTTGGTTTAACATTAACCGGCTCAAGACCGGCTTCAAAACTAATTAATCCAGGTTCATCTGACGATGGATTCAGCATAAAAAACTATCCTTAGTTCCTCCAAATACCCGTATCGTTTGCTTGATATTTATTGATATCATCTGGATTGCCGACAATGGCGATAATCCGACCACTTAAGCTTAATAGATGATAATTTTTTCCTTCTATTATTAAAGGTTCAAAAGAAGTCCTTTTTGCAAAACTAGTAACGTACTTGTAGGCTTGCCTCCCGTTCATAACCCCTTTTACTGATGTAATTTCTACCCCTTTAATTTTTCCTTTAGAGGATATGGAATAATCAAAATTGATCAGGGTATTGCCAGCTTCTAAACCTGATGGAAATTTAATACCTCTTGGAACATAAGATGGTCTACAAAAAAGTAACTTACATACTCCAGCATCACCTGCTTTTTCAGAAGACCATGGTTTCATGGTGCAAGAATCACCTGAACAATCCAAGCAAGTTGAATGAGTCTGACTTCTAATTTTTTGGAGATCCTTTGCTATATCTTTATGGACTACCTTATCAATAGAACAAACCAAACCAGATCCTAAAAGTAGACTTGAACTAGTTAAAACAGAAACTAATAAAAAAAGTTTTTTCCCCACATTAATTACCTTACCTGCATTCACTTGAGAATCAAAGTTACTCAGTTACAAATATTCGACTCTTTCCATGTCTAATTTCTAACCTAAGACGGACTGCTTTGGTTAAATTTTGAACCACTAAAGCATACGAAGTTTCTATCATGCTTTCTATCTCTTCTCTGGGAACTGTTCCATCTAATATGACTGTGTTCCAGTGCTCCTTATTCATGTGATATCCAGGTATAACAGACTCAAAAATATCACGCATGACCATAGCTTCTTCAGGATTACATTTCAGATTAATATGGCCCACTCCCTCTTTGTACCTTAGGAACCCAAACATCTTGCTTTTAATTTTAAAGACAGGTGTATCCGAGCTGAAGGGAAAGTCCTCTAGAGCTTCCGGAAGCGAGAGAAAATAAGATCTTGCCTGTTCACCATTCATTTTTTACTGGCGGAGAGGGAGGGATTCGAACCCTCGAAGGATTTTAGTCCTTACTCCCTTAGCAGGGGAGCGCTTTCAACCACTCAGCCACCTCTCCAATCCTTTATTTATATACACTTCAGGGTTTTTAGTAATTCACTTTCACTCTAAGGTAAGGCATATGTACGGCGTTACCTCTCTACTTTGCGCAGATTATCGATATCTTTCGA
>ENA-ORXI01002596-ORXI01002596.1-sediment-metagenome-genome-assembly--contig:-NODE-2596-length-12850-cov-3.619275_pt1 | contig 12850 bp, 7 predicted proteins | sample MGYA00237861_ERZ511468 | MGnify/ENA primary metagenome ERZ511468 (study PRJEB26299, sample SAMN06266213) | sediment metagenome | isolation source: Hudson Canyon methane seep mesocosm | place: USA:Hudson... | reverse complement strand
CTATTTCTTTGGTATTGCTCTGTTGCTTTAGCAACTAACTCTTCTACAGTAAGACTCATGACTTCCCTAAAAAATCTAACTTTTAACCTCATTATTTAAACATATCTATTAGTAAGGTTGATAGTTTTTTAAAAGTAATTACTTATCTTCAATCGAAGAAACTGCAACTTCTGCATATCCAAGGTGAGCACTTTACACTTCTTCCATGTTATATTTAACCTGCTTGAAACTACAACAACTAGCAATCTTCTCAAACGAAAAAACTCAGGGTCTAATAAAAATTTTATTATTACTTTTGAGAGAAATAATAAAATAAAAAAGCATCAACCCTGAGAATCATTTCGTTTAGTAATTTTTATATATTGATTACTTAATACACATAAATTTAGACCATTTCCACTTGTAACTCAGTTTTGATATTTTGTTCAAATTCACGATATTCAGTATAAATATTATTAAGTTCTGACTCTTTATTAGGATGTATTTGCATTTTAGTAAGAACGCTTATTAAATCATCAATACAGCCATCTGGGTCTACTGTATAAGTTGATCCCCAGCACCTCCAAAATATCCATCCTACCCGTTCCATAGTTCTTTGCCTGCTCCAGTCATCCATCCATTTTTCAGGAGGGTGATATTTATCGCCATCTAATTCTATTGCCAACCTTCGATCATTTTCACCTTCAACAACCATATCAATTGAAAATGCTCCAACCTGCACTTGAGGTGTTACGTTATAGCCTTTTTCTGAAAGTCTAGTAAATACATCTCTTTCAAATTCTGAGTCACATAATTCAAGTGGGTTTTCAACTTGATTTTGTTGTGGCATTGGAAATTTGAAATGCTGTAATACCTTTAACCTTAGATCTGATTCATTTCTAAGGTCTGACTCTTCAATACTTCTATAAAGATACATTCGGTCTTTAGCACGAGAAAGAGCAACATTAAAACGTTGTTCATATTCTCTTTTAGTCATGGTGGCTCCTTGCCCCGGACCAATAACCATTGATAGGAAGATTATGTCGCGTTCTTTACCTTGAAAGGTTGATGCATCTCCACAAGCGATGTGATGTTCTTGATAAACATCTTCACCTAATTCAACCAGAATTTTATCTTGAATATATTTTGCTTGTTGAGCACCAATTAATGAAACAACGCCAATAGACCGGGCTTTATACTTAGGATTTAAAACCAATTGTTTTATTTCATCAATAATGGCTTCCGCTTCAAGTTCATTAACTTTTTTTCTTTCATCACGACACCCACCTTTTACAAATACATCTACTAAAGGAGGCGTTATTTTTTCTGACGCTTTTGGAATCCTAAGTGGAAGTAACGGCTCAGTATAAAACTGCATGCTAAATCGTATGATTGGTTCTACACACCTAAAATGCTCAGTAAGCATTATGCGTTGGCTTGGAAATATTGAACTTGCTAGATCATAAATAGAAACACCTGGAAGTAATAATTCAGAAAAAGGCTGGTTACCCAGAAAATTATGTTTAAGTTGTAAAACCTTTTCTTCGGCTATAAAGGCAGCCGTTGGGCTTACTTGCTTATCATCACCAACAACAAGTAACTTTTTAGCCCTCATAATGGCTGGCAATGCTGTTATATCTGATTGAGATGCTTCGTCAATAATAACCAGATCAAATGAACCATAATCAGATGGTAAGCTTTCACTAACACGCCAGGTGGGCATGATCCAGCACGGAACGCCTGAATAACAGTCTTGCATTGCTCTATAAGCATCTTTTCTGTGTCTAGGCGCTCTTTTTCCAGTTCCTTTGCCAATATGTGACACAGCTGAAACAAACCGCATTAAGGCACCTTGAACACGCTCTGTCATATTCATGTGAAGACCAATATTGGTCTTATTCTTAATCAATTCGGTAAAAGTACGTTTTAGGTCAATATCTAGTCGGCTTCGTCTTTCAGATAATTCTTTTAGTTTCTCACGCCCATCAATTTCTTTTAAATACTGTTCACGTCTTTTCCATTGCCATGACTCATTCCAGTCTACTGGAGTTAAATCATCTTCCGGTATTAATAATGGTTCAGTTTTTAATTTATTAGCCCATTCAGAAGCCCCAGAAGCAAATACCTTATCAGCAACCTCCGTGATCGTATTGAAATGAGACGATAGTTTTTTTATGTTTTCTAATTGAACTAGAAAACCTTGCCATTCTTGCATTACCATATCGGAAGTGTTATTTGTATTGCCGATAACATTGGTAACGAAAGCTTTCATATTTTCAGATATATCACCATCAGATTCAGTTAATTTTTTTGTTAAATCTTGTAGTTTTAACCGTTGTGAGCCTAATGTGATTCTTGATGTATTCAGTTCAATAGCGAACAGCAATCGATCTATTTCATCTTTATCATAAGCTAATTTTGTATCATCAATTCCATGGGGAAATAATGCTGTTACTTCTGACCTAATGAATGTGAGTTCTTTTTTTGCAACCTTTCTGGACTGATTAACCAAATCATTAATAGACTTAATATCTTTGTTTGAACTACCGTAGGCATAAGTCAACTCAGGTAAATCTAACTCATTTCCTAGGTGATTCCATTTAACGATGAATTTTCGTAGATTAAATTGAAATTCAACATAATCTTTGATTAGTTTCCATTGTTCTATTTGGGTTGGTTTTTCACCATCAATTCGCGCTTGATCAATAATCGTTTTAGCCTCTTGGTGACCAAATGAAAATAATCCGAAGGCTTTTTTATCATTAATTAAATTACTTAATGCTTCATTAACATCTTCAATAGCTGTTGACGGATCTTTTATTTCAACGAGTGTTCTTACAAATTTTTGTCTCTCTTCAATTAAAAGTGTTAACTCAGTAAATAAACTCTCAAAATAAACAATACTTTCATTAGATGAAGCATTAATCCATAATTCAAATATATTTCTAAGCCATTGAGAGTCACTAAAATTACTAAGCAATTCCAATAAACTATTTAGTGGTTTAACAAGATTTTTAGCTCTTTCAACAGAATTTTCAACAGATACAGCCAATGGTGGAATATGAGCTTTTTTTGAATCTTCTGCAATTCTTGCTGAATTAGAAAGATCGTCATGAATAGAGACTATATTGGCCGTATCAATTAGATCTTGAATACTTGGTAAGTATTTACCAACATAACGAATATCGATTCCAACCTCTCTTCTAGCAGATCTTATATTAGCTATATCAGAGTCGGAAAATTGAGGGCAAAATTTATCATCTGATCCTAAAATATCAGTAAACCAATCATGTTGATCTTCTTCATTAATGACATGCTGAGCTAGTTCTAAAGCAGTTATTTCGCCACTTACACCAGAAAGGCTTGAGTCAATAGGTTTAAGTTGCTTCAATCCAAACTCTTTAAACTCTCTGTCAATTTCACGAATTTCTTTTTCTAGTTGATCAACTCGTGTTTCATTAGAAGCGGCATCTTGTTTCAGCTCTTTTAAATTTGTCTGACAAACCAACCCTGCTAATAATTGAACAGCCTGCTCTAGCTGCTTCATTCCTTGTCTTTCATTAGTAAGGAGACTTATAGTAAGGTTTCTTAACTCTACTGGAATTTGTTCCTGTAGAACAGATAGTGCTGGTTCCCCCTTTGAAGTGACTAAAACACTACGACCAGTAGCCAGATAGTGGCAAATAATATTAGCAATTGTATGTGTTTTTCCAGTTCCAGGCGGACCTTGAACCACAACCCCATCATTTTTTTGTAGCTTTTCTATGATTTCTACTTGTGCGTCATTAAAGGGTTTAGGGAAAAGTAATCGTTGTTTATCATTTTTCAACGAATCCTGAAACTCTCCCCCAGATGAAAGGCCATAATCACTAACAAGTTCCTTTTTATCTGATAATTCAGTTACTAATCTTGCTGTAGGAAAGGGAATATCAGAATCATTTATATCCTCTAGTTGTTCTTGAAAACGCTCAATATCTTGTATAAAAGCTGTTGTACTCCTTGGTCTAGCAAAGATAACCCAACTATCAGTTATTTCCAAAGTTTCTGAGACTTTATTGGGCTCACGATTCTCTTTATTAGGATTAATATCAGGCCAATAAACACCACTTTCACTTAAATGGCTCGATGCCTTTCTTAAAACAGGTTCAAAGCTTTCATGAAGATAAGGCGAGAATTCAATATCATCAGATAATTCAGAGAAATGTTTCTTTGAAAATCGTAAAAGTAAATCAACACCTGGATTTTCTAAGGCAAAAAATGGACTTACTACTATATTAGGCTCATTAGTTCTAGGGTATACATGAATAGAACCATCTTTAGTATCCACTTCTATTTCGATTGCTTTTTCTATCAAAGGAATATCAAGTTTATGTCCTTCGCAAATCCAACGAGATACACCTGTCCCCCAAATTAGTTCGATAGGTTGTTCATCCCCTTGAGATTCGATAGTTTGCTGTATGCTAAACAAACTATCATAAATTCCAATTGTTTCTCTTCTAGGCTTTTCTTCTTCAGACCATACGACCCATTGTTCATTTAAATACTGATCAATAATTTTGGTTATTTCTTCATTATTTTCCAGCCTAAAAATTACATCTTTTGATTTTATTTTTGTATCTTTATTTTTAAGTGAATCACTAACATCTTCAACAATTACCTCTCCATTATCAATAAGAGTTTTGGCATCATTTTCTGATAATGTTTTTATTAATTTATCTTTTATTTCAGGTGGAATGCTTGGATTATTGCTAATTGAAACCCACTCGATTATTTGTTCAGGTGGCGGCGGTGGTGGTAATCGTTTTAATCTCTCAACTCTTAACCAAATAGAGATTCCTTCAGAAGTTGTAACATTATGCTGTATACCAATTCTTCCTTTAAGTTGATGTTCAAAAATATTAAACTGCTTATAGTCTTCAATTTTGAATATAGGCTTTTGATTTAACATGCCTAAGTGATGAGCATATTTTAATAGATCATCTAAGCGATCTTTTGAGTTATCCATTTTTAAATAAAATCCATCAATTTTGATACACAAGAAATACTATTTACTGAAATTATATTATCATCAGCTATTTTAATTAAAGTTACTGCAAATTATCGCTTTTAAATCATGTGATTTCTTTTCATTATATTGCTGCTTGAGAAAATATCAAAGACATATCAGGCATCACCTCCTATATTAAACGCCTCACTATAAAAGGCACTCTGAAATTTCTCATCATTTTAACAACTGAAACATAAATACCAATCTCGATAGATCGTTGAATTACTATTTGTATAGGATCAATATTTTTATCGCCACCAGCAAAGTTTAAATCAATCAAATGCATTATATTGAATTGCATTTATGAACCATATTTTTTCCCCTTCTGGAGTATTTACACTTATATCATCATCTACTGATTTACCAATAAGGGCCTTCGCTACAGGTGAATTTATACTGATTGCATTGACATGAGGATCAAACTCATCAGTTCCAACTATACGATAATGGACTATTTTATTAGATTCATTTTCAAGTTCAACCCAAGCACCAAAATAAACTTTTCCTTCTTGCTGAGGGGAATAATAAACTATTTCTAATACTTCTAAACGCTTCCTGAGAAAACGAATTCTCCTATCAATTTCTCTTAGCCGGCGTTTTCCCTCTTTATATTCAGCATTTTCTGATCTATCACCGTGTGCAGCTGCTTCTGTAACCGATGCTGTTACTGCCCGGCGCTCTGTTCGCCATAAGTAATCCAACTCAGCTTCCAGCTTGGATCTACCTTCACGAGTTATAAGGTTATTTCTATCAACCATCTATCCAATGTATATATATTTTCTCACTATTGTTACATGTATTCTGGATTAATTGAGGTTTCATTTTATAAAAAATCCAGCGCTTTCTGTATAGCATCTATAGTAGCTACTTTAAATAAAAGTTCACCGTTATTTATCGTCATTTGCCCTTGCTTTCCTTTTGTTAAATTTAATTTTTTTTCCAGTTCTGGTGATAAAATATGTTCCAAAGCTCTTCTTTCTAAATCACTAAGGGTACAAGAAGATCTTTCTCCTGGAAAATCATTCACTTCAATAGTGGATTTAATTGGAACAAATTCTCTAACTAGCTTTTCTGCCTTTTTTAAATCGGCTTCTTGAGATCTCACTAATAATTTAGTATTAGGGTCTTTAATCCGTTCTATCCAATCATTTTTTATTGGGCTAACCTTTGAAATTTTTTTTCCATTAGATTTGGAAAATGAATCTATTAAAGTTTTATATGCACCACCTGTTGAATTTCGTATACTCTGGGCTTTTGGAACACCGCGAGCTTCTCCAATCCTAGCAATATTAGCGACTGTAAAATTGTTTTCTCCAGATTTTTGTTGCTCTATACATACATCGTAAATAAGTTCTAGCGATCTATGACATCGCTGGTTTGTTGTTTTTTTTAGCTTTTCCAGCGTTTCTTGTGGAGTCATATTCTTATGGATGGAAAAGATTTTTCTTGGTAAAGAGTATCAATCTCTTTTTTTAGTTTTTGCTCACTATCAATTAAATCAGCAAACTGAAGATTACCATCCACAAGAGCTGCAACTTTATCCCAAGACTTTAACCTTGCAAGCATTAGTCTTGTCACTTGATTTCCAAGCTCTAACTGTTGTTGTTCAGTTAATGTAAAGAAAAAAGGTTTCATTCCATTAAAATCAGCCATTTTATCTAGCAATTGACTTCGCTGGGTAATGGCCATATCTGCACTTGCTGAATCATAAATTTCAGCATTTTCACAAACTTCAGATAACTGATGAAAGTCGTTTGTTTCTTCAAAATCAACAATCATTTCCTCTTGTGATTGTTTTATTAACATCAGCTGATTAGGTTTATCATTTAATTCTTGTTTATTTAATAAATCTTGGCATTGATTTATCAATCTAAAAGTACATTGCAAATCACACAAAAACATATCCATTTTTGTTGCTGCTATTTCAGTTTCAACATTTAACCGTCTCAATTCCCTTTCAAGTTCAAGCCTCCTTGTATCGTCAGAAAATATGAGGTTTTGGTTTTGATTCTCATATTCTTGAATGTCGAGTTCATTTAAATGATTCTCACAGGCATTTATTTTATCTTCAATTTTTGAATAGTGTTTAGCTTGTATTTTCGTTTGAAGAGTAATTTCATTATGTCGCGCAAGCAGTCCACCAATATAGGCTGGACCAGTAAGAAAAAAACGACACCGAATACAATTTTGTTTACCAATATAGCCTTGTGGAACGGGTGCAAATACAGAGGAATTACTAATCTCATCACCACCTTCATGGCAACGACTATTAGCAAAGGGACAAATACCTAAATCTGAAAATGTAAAACTTGACCCTGGAAAATCATTATCTAAAAGCGATAAAACCTCCTCACTGTTAGCTACCAATTGTTCCTCGTTTTTAATTTGACTTATTTTTTGTTGTTCTATATGCCTTTGAATTGCAAAAGTTTTATTTTTAAGCGCTTTTTTTTCTCCTTCCTCCATTCTTTTTCTCAAGTCAGAAGAGTTTATTTTGGCATAATAAATTGTCATCACAATTGCGCTGTGGCCTACAATTTTCATCACTACCTCAGGAGATAACCCGAACTCAAAAATAAGAGCTGAAATTAATCCAACACGTAAACAATGAGGAGTAAATTGTGATTTATAATGAGACACTGATTGAAACTTCTTACTTTCACAATCAGCTAAATTGAGTTCTTCTGGTTGAGTATAATAAAGAGCAACAGCAATTCGATCAGCAAGAGCTGCTTGAAAACTAATAGGCTCCACTTGCCCAAAACCTCTAAACAAGAAACAATTCGACCCTTTAGCTTTGAGCTGCATATGGTTAAGATTAGTCCGTGTTAATTCAACCCAAGGAGTCGCAACCTTTATAGGGTTGTATTTTGTTTGCCAATTGCGTAATTTAATCAGCCAATACGCAACCTTTATAGGAATCCAAGGAACACTGAAACTTGCATAATTTTTTGATGTTTTATTTGATGTAACAAAATACCCTAGTTGATTATCATGATATTTTTTTACAAAAGATTGGTTTTTAGTTTGACCCGCAAGGGGACCATCATTTTCCCTCCAAAATATTTTTCCATTCTTGTCTATATCTGGAATTTGGGAGTCGCCTTCCCCACTATCGTTATAGGCAATTTGTACTCCTCTCAAAGTTAATTCCATAAGGACGTATGTATGTACCCAATTTATAGGGGACCAAATGTAATATTTAGTATTGCCTCTATAAACTACTTTCTTAACAATGCAGTCTGGATCTAGTTCATCTATTAAATTCGAGTCAATCTCATACCAATCAGCATCAAGCCGATTAAAAATATGGTTTAAGTCTGAAAAACACTTCGCACTATCTGGAAAAATCCACTTTCTGGCTTTATTCAAAAACTGAAATTGCAACATGGGTTTAACTGTTTCGGTTGGTCTAGCAGTTTTGGTTTGTTCCACATACAAATCTTGAAAATGATTTTTTGCACCATTAATTTTAACGAGTTCCCCCGTTTCATCGTCTTCTATAGTTAATTGAGTACGCAAGATAAAATCTAAAAAATCATTTATTCCATTTACAGCAGTGTTTTGGGTATATGTCGAAAATTCTTGTTCTAAAAATTGATAAAATAACGTATGACTTACATTTTTTAAGCAAAGAAACTCTACAGGACTAAAACCTAACTTATTTTTTTGTATATAAAGCTTCAAAAACTTGCATAATATATTTTGCTTACTCTTACCTCCAAGTGCTTTAACCATAAATGATTCAATTGCTTCTTTCCAACTAATATATTCTCCTCTAATATATTGAGGTTGAAAAGGTTCATCGGTTCCTAGAAACACATACCAATTAATCCATTCATCATAATGTACAGATGGCTCACCATATAGTTTTTTATTTTTAGAACTTACTCGATAATTATTATATTCAAACTGTGTACTTACGCCATTAGCCTTCATAAGCTCTGAAGCTTCAGCATAGGAGTAAAATGCTTGAGGTTCAATTCCTAAATAATCATACCAACTTACCCAATCTGATTTAAAAACTCTTTCAGGGTGTCGTGGTAATTTTTTATTTAAATCTTTATAGCTTTTTGCATACTCTCTAGCACTCTTAATTCCAGCCCTTTGAACAACAGTTTTAGCTTTAATTAAGCTATCGGCTAGAGTTGGAATTAAAAAATCATCCCAATCACTCCATTCCTGTTCATAAAACTTTTTAGGAGACCTTGGTAGTTTAGGGTCAGTTTTATATTCCATTAGGTATTCTGTACTACTCTGAATCCCAAGTTCCTGAACTATAGCTTGAGCCTCTTGGTATGTTTGGTAATATTTAAGAGTTACCCCCAGAAAGTCAGGCCAACTTATCCAGTCATTTTTATAAAAAAACTTAGGTTCCCTTGGCAATTGCGAATCGAGCTTATACCCACCCTGTAAATATTCTTTTGCATATTTAAGTCCCAAGTCTATAACTGAGGCTTTTGCTTCATTATAAGTTTTATAATAAGGGCTATCTATCGCTAAAAAGTCAGTCCAGTTTATCCAATCATTCTGATAAATAATGTGAGGCATACTTGGTAATTTTGGGTCTACCATATGTCCTTGTTTATAATCTTTATAACTCTTAAAGTTATACTCCTTAACAGCATATTTCGCATCTGCATATGAGGTATAGTGAAAGGAAACTTTGATTAAAAAGTCTTCCCAATTTACCCAATCATCAGAATAAGTATTTGTAGGGTTACTAGGTAATTTTGGATCATCTTTATAACCTTTGATATATTCTGTGGATGTGTTAAATCCCAACTTTCGTGCTGCAACTTGAGCTTCAGAATAAGTCTCATAAAATTTAATATTTCCACCAAAAAAATCGGCTGCCCCACCCCAGTTGTCAGCATATAATTTAGCGGGATACTTTGGTAATTTAAGGTCGCTTTTATACCCTTGATTATATTCCTGCATACTTGTAAAGCCCAATACTCTTACAGCCGATTTAGCACTAGAATATGTTTTATACCAACCGTAATCTTCTTGATTTAAAAAAGAATTCCAATTAATCCAGTTTTTTTTATAATATTCACTAGGGTTAGCTGGTAGCCTAGGGTCATTTATATGCTTTTCTTTATATTCTTCACGGGTTTTAATCCCTAATTCACATATAGCTGATTGTGCTTGTGAAAATGAGAAATATAATAAGGTCTTTGTTTCCAAAAAATCAGTCCAATTTATCCAGCTTTTTGAATAAGACTGATTTGGACTTCCTGGCAGCTTATAATCTAATTTATAAAGTTTTCTGTACTCTAATGAATTTCTAATTCCTAGAGCGAGTGCAGCTCTTTTTGCTTCCTCCAAACTTATATAAACAGCACCCAAATATTCTTTCCATCCAACCCAATCGTCTTTATACAATTTATTAGGTGAATATGGTAATCTAGTGTCTATTTTATATCCTTTTCTATATTCTATATGTGTACGAAACCCCATACCATGAACAACATTTTTTGCTTCTTCATATGACTTATACTTATTATTTTCGTTACTAAAAAAATCAATACTACCATTCCAATAATCTTTATAAGTTTCAGCTATTACACTTGGTAACTTAGGATCTTCTTTATACCTTTTGTTATATTCAGTTATTGTTTTTATTCCAAGGCTATTAACTGCTATTTGTGCTTCAGCGTAAGTGTAAAAAATTTTAGGTTCAGACATTTTGAATTACCATAAAGCTTCAATTGCTTTCATTTTTTCTACAATCTCATCTGAAGTCGGTTGAATATATACAAGACATGAGTTTGAATTTTTGTGATGCATCGCTTTTTGAATTTCCACTTGAGAAAAACCAAACTGAGCTAATCTGTATCCATAACTATGCCGATGTCCATGTTCTGTTGTACCTTCGTTTTTTGAGGGAATTAACCCGATTCGTTCAACAGCACGTTTATGCAACCGCTGAAAGTTTTTAATTGTTTCTGGCTCTCCTTTTTGATTAGTAAAAGCGAAGGGATGAGGTGCTAATTTTGGTGGTGGAACTCTTTGATACTTTAAATACTTTTTATAGACTTCTAAAAAATCTTTTCCAGCACTTACGGGAGAAAAAATAACCTCAAAGTAATACTGAGAGTCAATCAATAAAGGCTCTTTCCAGCCAGCATATAATCGTTCAGATAGCTGATATTTTGTTCTAGGTAGCAAATTGTATTTAGTTTTAAGATAAGTCTCACGATTTTTATATTGTGGATCTGGTGATGCCCCAAAAGAAGGGTGATAGATACGAACAAGAGCTCCATCATTGACAGGATGAAGTGTAATATCAGAACTGTATATATGACAAAATTCCGATTTTCTTATGCCACCTTTATTTAATAGCATAGAGATTGCTATCGATTTATAATCTAACCTCTCATTCTCATGCATACTAATATTTGAGTATGGTCGAATAAACCCTCGATAAAGAAGGTCAACAAATTTATCCTCTGGGAATCTTTTTACTTTTTCATTTTCAACCTTAGGTTGTAACTGTCCAGTAATTGTTCTTATTTTTATACATTGTTTCTCTGCTTCTGTAGTAGATGACAAATGATTCAAAAAAACGTTTGCCTGATCATGGTAGTAAGCGCACCAATTTAGCTTTTGTTCTGCAAGAGTTGCATTCCTAAATGGGTTTGCCCTATTGTCTTTATATCCCTTTTGTCTGGCTAAGAAATCCGTATACGAAGTAATGTGAGCCAAAATATTATTTGCATCTTTCACATCCCTTCTTTCCCAATATAAGCCACTTGGGTCAAGCATCTGATGGTAATCAATTGTTCCAACATTTAAACAGTCAGTAAAAGATTGTAGAAGATCAACTGTTCTCTCAAATGTATTTTCATTAACATCAATATAATTTAATAGTAATTTGACTGAAAAAGCTGACTTTTCTTTCCATGACTGGCTTTTTCCTTGCGTGGTAACAAGAAATCTCAGGTGTGAAATCACAATGCCAGACTCGGTAAAAAGTGCTGGTAGTACAACTTTTTTACCTGTTCTATCATTCTTATATATTACCTTGCGTTTAATTACATATCCCATTATCACCCCTACTAAATGAGTAAAGTTATTACAATAAACTTTAATGTAACACTAGATTATATAATTTAACAAGAATAAAATAACCTTATAAATCAATATTTTAAATAATTATTTATTAATAATGTTTTACTACTTAAAGACTAAAACACATGCTACATAATAAGGTTAATTAAATAATTTTTAATAAGAATTAATTTAATCGTAATTTATAAAAAATAGTAAAATAAGATACTAAAATGTCACTTGCGAAATCGATATAGCAATCTTTTCTGAACAATATTATCTGAGTATAAAACTCAAAAAATCTACAAGCAAAGTAGGTACTCAATGAATGATTATGGAATATCTAAGTCCAAGAAAAATTTTCTGTTAGTACAAAAAGACAACTAATGAAAGTTATAGAAAAGCGCCAAAAATACACAGCACATAAATTTTCAACGATAGAATTATCTAGTTTATTCCGTGCAGGAAATTCAACTAATATTACAGGCGGAAAAGACCCTTACTCAATTATTCAGGGGCTTTATAAATTACTGTTTTTATAATTAAGTTGGAATTTTTTCAGAAGTTCCTCATATACTATTTAGTACATAATGTGGGGTTACTTCTTTATTTTAATGTATTTAAAAAACGAAAATCACATGGTTTTTAATCAAAAAAAACAATAAATAGTATGCTTTACTATGGGGTTCTTATATATCTATAGAAAAAAAGAATTACGCGGTATTGATTGGCGAATTAATTTCTTACAAAAACGCCTGCCCTCTTTAA
>ENA-ORXI01002594-ORXI01002594.1-sediment-metagenome-genome-assembly--contig:-NODE-2594-length-12851-cov-12.863708_pt1 | contig 12851 bp, 9 predicted proteins | sample MGYA00237861_ERZ511468 | MGnify/ENA primary metagenome ERZ511468 (study PRJEB26299, sample SAMN06266213) | sediment metagenome | isolation source: Hudson Canyon methane seep mesocosm | place... | reverse complement strand
GTAGCAAGAATTAAATGGATCCCTGATGCCCGTGCTTTTTGTGCCAAACGAGCAATCAACTCTTCAACTTGTTTACCAACCACCATCATCATGTCAGCTAACTCATCGATAACCACAACGATGAACGGTAATGGCTCTAATGTAACGGGGGGCTCGCCATCGACAAGATCAACCGTGGGGTCAACAATGGGCTCACCACGATCAATGGCATCTTGAACCTTCTTATTAAAACCAGCAATATTACGCACCCCCATCGCGGCCATGATCGGATAACGGCGTTCCATTTCAGCCACACACCAACGTAAGGCGTTTGCCGCTTCTTTCATATCTGTAACAACAGGGGTTAATAAATGAGGAATATCTTCATAAACTGATAATTCCAGCATTTTAGGATCAATCATGATCATTCGAACTTGCTCAGGCGTTGCCTTATACAACAAGCTTAAAATCATGGCATTTACAGCCACAGACTTACCTGATCCTGTTGTACCCGCCACCAGCAAATGAGGCATTTTTTCTAAATTTGCAGAAACAGGTCGGCCAGCAATATCTTTACCTAATGCCATCATCAAGACAGATTTACTGTTCTCATATTCAGGTGATCCCAGGATCTCACGCAGACGAACAATATCGCGGTTTTCATTAGGGATTTCCAAGCCAACAACAGGTTTACCCGGTATCACTTCAACAACCCGAACACTACTTACAGATAAAGCTCGAGCTAAGTCTTTTGCCAAACCAGAGATTCGACTTACCTTTATTCCTGCCGCGGGCTGTAACTCAAAACGTGTCACAACAGGACCAGGTTGAACTTCAACAACCTGCACTTCAACGCCAAAGTCTTTTAACTTAAGCTCAACCTGACGAGACAAAGCTTGCAACACTTCTTCGCTATAACCACCTTTACTTGCTTCCGCCATATCAAGCAAAGCCAATGCCGGCATTTCACCTTCTTCAGCTGATTCAAACAAAGGAACTTGGCGTTCTTTTTCTTCTCTTTTACTCGGCTCTGAAGCTTGGATGGTAGGCTCTACTCGTACTTTTTCACGTTGAAGTAGCTTCTCATTTTGTTGGCGAAACGTCTCTTCTCGCTGTTGCTTAGTACGTTTTACCATTAACTCAGATTTGAATTCACGGATCCAACGAGAAGTCACAATCATAACTGTCATCGCCATCGCACCTAGACGGTCGATAACCATTAACCAAGATAAACCTGTAAATAAGGTTACACCGGTTAACAAGAATGCAAGTAGTAATAGGCTTGTACCCGAAGAACCAAATATTGATTCAAAACCTTGGCCGACAACTTGGCCTAAAATACCACCCGCACCTTCAGGTAGGTAGGTAACAAATTGAGTCAAACTCAATGTTGATAAACCACTAGCTGACGAGACAGCCATGATTAAGCCTATCGCCTTAATAATCCAGAAATGCAATGCGCCTTCAGAGTCAGCCGTTTTGCCCCAACTAAATAAAAGCCAGCCGCTAAACCCTAACATCAGTGGAGATAAATACGTCGGAATGCCAAATATAAACAGCAGCATATCTGCGAGCCATGCGCCAACAATGCCGCCACGGTTGGCAATAAGATCATTTGTTCCAGTCGTTGTCCACGCAGGATCGGTTGGATTATATGACCACAAAGATAATAGAAGGTAAGCCGCTAATGCCAAAGCTAAAATGAGTGCTGCTTCACGCAAACGAAAACCAACTGCGCCCGGAGCCGTTTTTTGTTTATCATTTTCCTTTAGTCGTGTTGCTTGTGCCAAAGTAATATTTCCAATAAAGCCAACAAATTAACGCCAGATCTTAACACAGCTTTTAATGATAGTTACTTTACCAAATCAATAGCAATGAAGTAGTCTAAGCCGATTAAATTCAATTTTTGGAGTTCAACATGGCTGAGAGCAAACATTGTCGCTTACTTATTCTTGGATCGGGTCCCGCAGGTTACACTGCCGCAGTTTATGCTGCACGTGCCGCACTTGAACCTGTTTTAATCACCGGAATCGAACAAGGCGGTCAATTAACAACGACAACAGATGTTGATAACTGGCCAGGTGATGATCAAGGTGTAGAAGGTCCAGAATTAATGCAACGTATGCAACGTCATGCAGAACGTTTTGGCACTGACATCATCTTTGATCACATTCATACAACGGATCTTAGCCAACGTCCTTTCAAATTAACGGGCGATGCCGGTGAATATACTGCCGATGCACTCATCATTGCGACAGGTGCCTCAGCTAAATATTTAGGCATGGACTCAGAAGAAGCATTTAAAGGTCGTGGTGTTTCTGCCTGCGCAACCTGTGATGGTTTCTTTTATAAGAACCAACCCGTTGCTGTTGTCGGTGGAGGTAATACCGCTGTTGAAGAAGCATTATACCTATCTAACATCGCTTCAAAAGTAACCGTTATTCACCGCCGCGATAAATTTAGCTCTGAAAAGATCTTAAGTGCTCAACTTATCAAGAAAGCAGAAGAAGGTAATGTAGAAATCCTGTGGAACTCTCAACTTGATGAAGTATTGGGTGATGATGCAGGTGTAACAGGTTTACGTGTTAAAAGTACGCAAGATGGCAGCACTCAAGAAGTTGCTGTGCAAGGTGTCTTTATTGCTATTGGTCACTCACCTAACACAGGTATATTTGATGGCCAGCTAGACATGGACCATGGTTACATTACACAAACACAAGGCACTCAAACAAGTATTCCTGGTGTGTTTTCAGCAGGTGATGTGTCTGATCAAATTTATCGTCAAGCGATTACATCTGCCGGTGCAGGCTGTATGGCTGCATTAGATGCAGAACGCTTTTTAGAAAGTGAAAAATAAAGTGATTCGGGGTAGGCATTTGTCTACCCCCTCTTTTATTAAGGAGTGATATTTATGGATAACTATCAACACATCCTAATTGCAGCTGATTTTTCCGATCTCAGCAGTCAAGTAATAAATCGCGCCCAAGAACTAGCCCTTCGATATAAAAGTAAACTTAGTATTTGCCATATCATCGAAGATTTCCCCATTGCTGACTTTGTATACGAACCGATGATTAGTATTGACATGGATATGCGTGATGCCATGTTAAAGTCTGGGAAAAAACATATTGCAAACATAGCCACTAAACTTGCCATCCCAGCTGAAAACCAGTGGGTAGAGTTTGGTAACCCAAGTCACGATATCGTTAGGCTGACACAAGAAAATAACGTCGACTTAATTGTTATCGGTTCACACGGCCGACATGGAATTAAGTTATTACTTGGCTCAACTGCCAATGCCGTTTTGCACCATGCACACTGTGATGTCTTAGCAGTAAGACTCATTGAGGAATAAAAGCTAAAAATACCTATGCCTCTTCAAGTTGCATAGGCATAAATCAAGGATGATAAACAAATGCCCCATCAACAAACCAGTAATCTTTTCGCCTCAATCTCAGCAATCGTTATTGTTTTTTCTGCGTACAAGATTGAGTTATTAATCAGTAATATCAAATTATCATTTTTGATTGTTTTATTAACGACTATTCTATTTTTACTCCTTAAACTTCTGTTTAAAACTAAGTCAGTCCCAGCTAAACACTCACCTTTAGCAACGATCCCCATTACCAACACCAATACTGCTAAGAAAAAAACAATACTAAAACACAGCTCTCTAGCTACAGCTACCCAAGATACTCTATCTCCAATAATTGTAGAGCCCACGGCCTCGGACAAACCTACACAGTGGTCATTACAATTATTACAAGATATGGATTGGAAGCATTTTCAAGAATTATGTGCCCACTATTATGAATCGCTGGGCTATTTAACAAAAGCTGTCCCAGCTGGAGTAAATAAAGACGTTGATATTTATCTTTATAAAGAAAATAACCCCAACAAAATATTTGGCGTCATAAAATGTAAAAAATGGAGAAAACTTGTTGGAATAGATCTTGTTAAATCCTTATTTGCTGTTCAATCAGATAAAAAAATACCTTTAGCAATATTTTTCTCTTCCTCTGGTTTTAGCAAAGCAGCTATTTCATTTTGTGATAATAAATACTTAAAATTAATCTCCGGCGAAGAACTCCTTAATCAAATAAGTAGTATGTCACTGGATATTCAAAACAAACTATTAACAGAGGCCGTTCGAGGAGATCACACCACTCCCAGCTGCATGAAATGCAATGCAAAGATGAAGCTACACTCAAATAAAAATCCAAATAAACATGTTTGGCGCTGTCAACACTATGTAAACTGTAAAACGACGATGTATCTGAGTGCAGCCAAGAGATGAGTTAGAACTAAGTCTTTTTTCTCAGGCTTTCAAATAAACCATATTGCCAACTACGCATTGCAAGTACCACCGTTGTGCCCTTCTTTTGTTTTAGAGGCAAGGCGGTATCTTCATTATTGAGTTCATCAAACTCACGTGCTAGTTGCTTTATTTTTCGATGAAAGATCATCATTGCAGAGTCACTTAACATCCCATTAATAACGATTAACTGATCTTGTTGCTGAGTAAATTGACTATCAAAAAAATCTGCCGCTAATTTTTGCTGAAAGAACTGTTGTATCGGACCATTATCAAGCCATTTGAAGTTAGCTGAAACTCTCAATTTAACCCTATTCCCTGCTAACAACTCTATTACCTTGAGTCGATCTAAGACCGCCAGATAACGAATACATTGATGCTCTGACAAGTGAAAATGTTCAATCAATTGTGGCATTGTCCAACGATTAAGAACACATACCGTAATCAATAATAGGGCAATATTCCCTGCTATTTCCTCTTCTTGCTCAAACGATAAACCGGATAACATTGCGCGAGATTCATTATTCATTTGCAAGACAAGATCTGAAATTTCCATTTCCATCATTTGGCAAACGTTATCTAATCTTGTGAGGGAAAAGCTCGATTCAGAAAATAAACGTTTCACACTCGCTTCAGATAAACCGAGTTGCTGAGCGACATCAATATACGATAAACCATGTGCTTTCAGTGCTCGCTTCAAACTATCAATTAATTGTTTTGTTTGCGCCATCATTACCTCTCATGCCATTATTAATGATATTCAGGGACGAAAGTATCATATTTTAATACTTAACATTGAATATATTGGAACTTCAGAGTTAGGGTCGCACTATTTAATCCTTAACTCTAAAATAGCCATCATATTTCCTCAAGGCAGAGAAACAAATGAACTCACTTCTTAAAACAACAGGCTTTATCGCGTTTATATCAATGATCTTCCTCAATGCTTTTGTTGATTTAGGTCATAAAATTATTGTTCAAAACACTATTTTCAAAATATATGATGGTTCAACTCAAGTCATATTAACCGCCATAGTCAATGGCCTGATTCTACTTCCTTTCATATTAATGTTTACCCCGTCAGGTTTTTTGGCCGATCGATTTAAAAAGCCAATCATTATGAAATGGGCCGCCGTAGTTGCCGTTGTTTTAACACTCATCATTACAACATCTTATTATTTTGGCTGGTTTGAACTCGCCTTTGCTATGACCTTTATGCTGGCCGTTCAAAGTGCTTTCTATTCGCCTGCTAAATATGGTTATATCCGTGAAATTGCCGGTAAACATAATTTAGCAAGCGCTAACAGTGTTGTTCAATCCACTACCATCGTTGCCATATTATTAGGCATGTTTGTTTTCTCTGTTTTATTTGAATACACACTAGAAAATATTACATTCACCAATGAAGCTGACATCATTCAAGCCATTGCACCTATTGGCTGGCTACTTGTTTTGGGTAGTCTCATAGAGCTTTATTTCGCATTCAAGCTACCTACGCTTGAGCAGGTAAAAATAGCCGATACATTTAACTGGCAGCAATACCGAAACGGCAAGGCCTTACGCTCTAACCTTAATTTGATTCATGCTGATTCGGTTATCTGGTTATCGATTATTGGTTTATCTGTTTTTTGGGGTGTTTCTCAGGTTGTCTTAGCTACCTTCCCTGCTTTTGCTAAAGAAATATTAGCGGTTAACAGTACGATTATTATTCAAGGCCTGCTTGCATGTTCAGGTATTGGTATCGTTGCAGGTTCCTTACTGGCAGGAAAAATATCAAAAAACTATATTGAAACGGGACTGATCCCTGTTGGCGCATTGGGCATGGTTGTAACATTATTTTTACTACCTCAACTATCATCATTATCCTTAATTGCTATCGATATTCTTGCATTTGGCTTTTTTGGTGGTCTATTCATTATTCCCCTGAATTCACTTATTCAGTTTCATGCTCGTTCTGAACAATTAGGAACTGTTCTTGCCGGTAATAATTGGGTTCAAAACGTTGTCATGATCAGTTTTTTAGCGATAACGGTTGCCTTTTCTCTTGCAGGAACACATAGCAAAATTATTCTCAACCTTCTCACTATCGTTACCTTATTAGGTGCTGCATACACCGTATGGAAACTACCTCAATCATTAGTTCGATATCTCTTTGGTGCAGTATTCTCCAGTAAGTACCGTATTAATGTGCAAGGCTTTGACAATATGCCATCACAAGGTGGCGTATTAATGCTGGGTAACCATGTGAGTTGGTTAGATTGGGCGATGGTTCAAATTGCTAGCCCACGACCAGTCCGCTTTGTCATGGAAAATAAATATTATCAACGTTGGTATTTAACTTGGTTCCTTGATCTCTTTGGTGTCATTCCTATCTCTAGTGCAGGTAGTAAAGGTGCTTTAGAAGCGATCAATACACGCTTAAAACAAGGCGATGTGGTTTGCCTATTTCCAGAAGGTGCAATCAGTAGAAATGGTCAATTAGGTGAATTTAAAACAGGTTTTGAACGCTGTATCGAAGATGTTGACGGTATTATATTACCTTTTTATCTTCGTGGTTTATGGGGAAGTCGATTCTCTCGTTCAAGTGATAATCTACAGTCATTACGCCAAACCTCTAGCCTACGACGAGACATTATTGTTGCGTTTGGTAAACCTTTAGCCATTGACGCCCAAGCTCCTGCTGTAAAAAGTGCCGTTTTTGATTTATCCATTGATACATGGCAAACATACACCAATGCTTTACCTGCTATTGCTCACGCTTGGATCGATCGTGTTAAACAAAATGGTCGTGCAGATTGTTTAACTGATATTCAGACTAATAACACCTTATCTAGACGTAAAGCTCTGACAGGCGCACTACTCTTCTCTCGCCGATTCAAACAACAAAGTCCAGAGCAAAACATAGGTTTATTACTGCCAACTAGCAGTGCTGGCCTAGTTGCAAATATGGGGGCATTTATTAGTGGTAAAACAGTTATTAACCTCAACTTCACTAGTAATATTGATGCCTTACTTTCAGCCATTAACAAAGCTGAAATTAAAACGATTTATACCTCCCGAAAGTTTATTAAAAAACTAACTCAAAAAGGTGTTGAACTCGATGCTCTGTTTGAGTTGGCAACACCCATTTATTTAGAAGACACTCACGAGAGCATTGGTAAATCTGAGCAAATATTTACATTACTTTCTAGCTATTGTTTGCCAACTAAATGGCTTATTAGCTTATTTGGACAGTCAGTGAACATTCACTCTCCTGCTGCTATATTATTTTCTAGTGGTAGTGAGGGCGAACCTAAAGGCGTGGTACTCAGCCATCAAAATATCATGGGTAATATCAAACAAGTATCTGATGTTTTAGATACCCGTGAAGATGATGTAATCGTTGCTAGCCTGCCTCTATTTCATGCCTTTGGTTTAACCGTAACAGGTTTGTTACCTATGGTTGAAGGCATACCTGCACTTTGCCACCCCGATCCAACAGATGTGCTCAATATTGCTAAAGGTATTAGTCAGCACAATGCGACTATCTTCTGTGGCACCTCAACCTTCCTACGTTTATTTAATAAAAACCGTCGCATTCATCCGCTGATGCTAGATTCACTGCGTATTATCGTGGCAGGTGCAGAACGTCTTAACCCTGAAATACGCGATAGTTTTGGCCTAAAATTTGGTAAAACAATTTATGAAGGCTACGGCACAACCGAAACAACTCCCGTTGCCACAGTGAATATTCCTGATCGCCTGTCTGCTGACTGGAGTGTGCAGACAGGAGATAAAAAAGGCACCGTTGGTTTGCCGTTACCCGGTAGTAGCGTTCGCATTGTTGATCCTGTCAGCATGGCAAGCTTAGCTACAGGAGAAGATGGCTTAATCCTTATTGGTGGTACGCAAGTCATGCAAGGCTATTTGAATGATGCTGATAAAACAGCTGATGTTATTGCCGAAATAGAAGGTCAACGCTGGTATAAAACAGGCGATAAAGGTCATATCGATAAAGATGGCTTTTTGGTGATTGTCGATCGTTATTCACGATTTGCCAAAATAGGTGGTGAGATGATTAGTCTTGGCGCTATAGAAGCAGCTATTAATCCAACTTTACCAGAAGACGTTGAAATCCTAACAACGACAACTCCTGATGATAAAAAAGGTGAGAAGGTAGCCTTGCTATATGCAGGTAAAATTGAAGAATCTGACCTTAAAAAATGTATTGCAAACTCCGGCCTAAATAGCTTAATGGCACCTAGTTTATTGATTGCCGTAGATGCCATTCCTAAATTAGGTAGTGGTAAAAGTGATTTTAATACAGCTAAAAGCATTGCCTTAGCACATCAATCCAAGGCATAACCGTCATGGAATATTCATTGAAACCTCATACAGTCATCGTCTGGGTTGGTTTAGTAATACTCCACTTAGCCCTCCTATTTACCGTTGTTTACACACCCATATTCCAAGGAACGCTACTCAATGAGTTCGGCTTAACAGTGGTTATTGTCCCTTACCTTTTTGCAATAATGGGATTGCCAGTTTTGATCGAGAGTAGTGGTTGGGTGACTCTGCCCGGCCCTAATCTTCTAGGCTGGATATTATCGATTGCTGTTTGGCTTTTATTTTATTGGTACATCGCAAAATTAATCATGCACTTGATAAATAAATTCAAACAATGAAAACCATCCCAATGAACTTATTAAAATGGTGCTTAATCGTGACAATACTCATTTCAACTCCGGTCTATTCCAATGAATGTGTCATTTTATTACATGGCTTAGCTAGAAGTGACCGTTCCATGGAAACCCTATCTCTCGCGCTTGAGAAGACGGGCTATCATACTGTCAATATGAGCTACGCTTCCACCAAACATAATATTGAAAAATTAGCACAAGACACCGTAGTCAAGGCATTGTCCACTTGCCCAAAAAACGCAAAGATACATTTTGTCACTCATTCAATGGGAGGAATTTTAGTCAGACAATATTTGAGCACAAACACGGTTGAAAATCTGGGCCGCGTAGTCATGCTTGGCCCGCCAAACAAAGGATCTCAAATTGTCGACAAACTAGGTAATATGCCAGGATTTGAACTCATCAATGGTCCCTCAGGCATGCAACTAGGTACTGGCTCACAAAGCATTCCAAATAGCCTAGGAGCTATTGACTTTGAATTAGGCATTATTGCTGGAACCCGAAGTTTCAATCCTATTTTGTCATCCATGATGCCCAAGCCAAATGATGGCAAGGTCTCTGTCGAAAGCAGTAAAATAGAAGGCATGGCAGATCATATTGAATTACCTGTTACTCATACTTTTATGATGAATAGAAAGTCGGTGATTGATCAAGTTTTACATTTCTTAGAAAAAGGTATTTTTTTGAACTACGTCACAAAATGAAGGTAAGGAGATTTACATCAATATTAACTGCGCGTAGCTTGAAGATATTCGATTGTAGTATTTAAAGTAGCCAAGGACGTTTACATTGACCAAGCAATCCTCTTACCCTCCTGTCTACACTGAAGAAATTCAGCAAGCAGCTGAGAACCTAAGGCTAGCCCTGCCATTAATTAGCAAACATAAGTCTCCCGTTAACCCCGTTAACTATGCAGTCTGGTATGAGTATGTATCAGGAGAAAATCTCGCACTATCAAATGCCATAGATGCTCTGTTAATTGATAATAAAATTATCAGTACCGAAACCTCACAGAGCCTTTACGATAAGCATGTCCTTATGGATATGCCTAACCGATTGGAATACACCAATAATGGTCTCAGGCTCGTTGTTGATAACACGCTAAACAATATTAATAACGTTGAATCAACAACCAATCAATGTTTATCTGGTTTTACTGACTCTCAAATGGCATTGGAAGACTGCACAGATCTCAATGATTTAAAAAGCTTAATCGGCAATATTCTTACTAATACAGAGAAAATGTCGGAAACAAGTAATGACTTGAAACAAAGCTTAGAACAATCGTCACAAGAAATAGCTCAACTAAAGCAAGAGCTCGAAGCTGTTAAAGAAGCAGCCCAAATAGATGCCCTAACCGGCTTATTAAACCGTGGTGCATTCAATCATGAATTAAATAATACATGCCAGAATACATCTACTGATACTGCACTTATTTTGTTTGACTTAGATAATTTTAAAAATATCAATGATTCTTATGGTCACCTACTAGGTGATAAAGTTATTCAATTTTTTGCCGAACTATTGAAAAAATACTCAGGTGAACACTGCCTTTCAGCTCGTTATGGTGGTGAAGAGATGGCTTTATTGCTCTTGAATATATCTCAACAAGAATCTATCGAGATTGCTGATACCATTAGGATCAACTTTGCTAATAGTCGTCTGAAAAAAAGAGGGCAAGATGAGTCAATTGGACAAGTCACAGTATCGATCGGCATTAGCATGAAAAATAAAAATGATACGCCAAGCGATATTTTTGATCGTGCAGATAAAGCACTATATCAATCGAAAGAAAAAGGGCGTAACCAAATAAATATCGCTTAATATATACCCGTAATCATTGGAAATGCAGAAAAGAATTTACCGTCATCCTCGCGTATGCGGGGATCCATGGGCAGAAGAACTAATCACAATCGATGGATTCCCGCTTTCGCGGGAATGACGAACTTTTGTGAAATCATCTTACTTTCTACAAATTTATTTCACTAGAGTCTCAACCCAATCTACTACTCAAAAGCCGTTTCTACACATCATCACACCTGTCCCGCTTGCAGATGTGCCACTCGTAACGTTGCTGGAGGATGTGAATCATACACCGCTGAAACTAATGGGTCCGGCGTTAATGTACTCGCATTTTCTTGATATAAAGCGACCAAGGCCTGTATCAAGTGTTCACTACTTGATACTGATGCAGCATAGGCGTCAGCCTCATATTCATATTTACGTGACAGCGCAGTCATCATTGGATGTAAGAAGAAGCTAAACACTGGAATCACCAACATAAATAAGATTAAGGCCATTGCACTTCCTTGCGAGCTTACTCCTAATCCTGTGTAAAACCATGACTCCGCAGAGGCCCAACCTAATGCCGCTAAACCAAGTAAACTTAGTAATGACATCACTACCATATTCTTAACAACATGTTTACGACGGAAATGACCTAGCTCATGAGCGAGTACCGCTTCAATTTGATCTTCATTTAATGTGTTTAATAAAGTATCAAAAAACACAATACGTTTATTATTACCAAGCCCAGTAAAGTAGGCATTACCATGACCGCTACGGCGTGAGCCATCCATCACGTAAATACCTTGGCTCTTAAAACCGCAACGCGCTAATAATCCTTCAACACGCGCTTTTAATTGTTCGTCTTCTAATGGCGTGAATTTATTAAATAATGGCGCAATAAAAGCAGGATATGCCCACATCATTACTAAAGCAAAAGCCATCCAAGCAGCCCACAAATATAGCCACCAATAGTCACCCGTACTTTCCATTAACGTTAAAGCACCCCAAATTAATGGCGCACCTAAGGCCAACATTAATAGTGTCTGCTTAGCGATATCAGATAAAAATAAAGCCCGCGTATTGTTGTTAAAACCAAAACGGTCTTCCAACACAAAGGTTTTATACCAAGATAATGGCAAATCAATCAGCGTACCAATTACAAAGAAACTTAGAATAAATACAATGCCTGTTATCATTTCTGACCAGCCTAAACTAGCCCAAGCATCTGATAGTAAGGCAAGACCGCCACCTAAAGTCCAAGCAAGCAATAACACCACACCAATGACACTTTCAATTCGATTAAGCTTGCCTTTAGCTACCGTATATTTAGCTGCTTTTTGATGCGCGACTAATTCAACCTGATCTTTAAATGCTTCTGGCACAGCATCCCTATGCGCATGCACATAGCGACTTTGCCGTAATGATAACCAAAGCTCTACGCCCGTCATCAAGGCAAGAGCGGCTAAGAATATCCATGTAAATTCGTTCATATCATTGTCCAACTAAAAGTATAAGTGCCATGCAGCTTAGCCTTTGATACAATCACAGGCAAGAAGTTCATTTTAAAAACAAGAATTAAAGATATCTATTATGGCTAAAAGCAAAAAAAACCTAATTTGGATTGACCTAGAAATGACCGGTCTAGATACCAATAATGACTATATTATTGAAATTGCCACTATTGTAACTGATGGTGATTTAAATGTTGTAGCCGAAGGCCCCATGATTGCCATTCATCAATCAGATGAAATTCTTGATGCTATGGATGAGTGGAACACCCGCCAGCATGGTGGTTCAGGATTAGTAGATCGTATTAAAGCAACACGAGTGACAGAAGCAGAAGCTGAACAACAAACATTAGACTTCTTAAAAGAACATGTTCCTGCTGGCGTATCACCTATGTGTGGCAATAGTATTTGTCAGGATCGCCGTTTTATGGCGCGCATCATGCCTGAATTAGAAGCTTACTTCCATTACCGTAATTTGGACGTTAGCTCGCTTAAAGAGCTCGCTCGTCGCTGGGCACCTAAAGTTGAGAAAAGCTTTAAGAAAAAATCTTCTCACCTTGCTATGGATGATGTGAAAGATTC
>ENA-ORXI01002593-ORXI01002593.1-sediment-metagenome-genome-assembly--contig:-NODE-2593-length-12853-cov-2.801111_pt1 | contig 12853 bp, 8 predicted proteins | sample MGYA00237861_ERZ511468 | MGnify/ENA primary metagenome ERZ511468 (study PRJEB26299, sample SAMN06266213) | sediment metagenome | isolation source: Hudson Canyon methane seep mesocosm | place: USA:Hudson... | reverse complement strand
AACGCATAAGGGTATGTATCACGGTGGTGATCTTGCTGGCTTAACTGAAAAATTACCTTACCTTGATAATATGGGGGTAACCGCTATTTGGTTAACACCTATTTTAAGAAATCAGGCAATGCAAGCAGATACATCAGGTTACCATGGCTACTGGATTTTAGATTTTACTGAAATAGATCCTCACTTGGGCAGTAATGGCGAGCTCAAGCATTTTATTGAACAAGCACACAGTCGTAACATTAAAGTGTTTTTTGATATTATTACCAATCACACCGCTGATGTTATTAAATATAAAGAATGTCATGGTGATAATGGTTTAGGTTGGATTGTTAAAGGCAATGACTGCCCTTATAAATCATTAGCACAACGTGTTGAAGGTGATGTTTATACGCCACTTGTACCTGTTGGGCATGAGAATTTAAAGACACCAAGTTGGTTAAATAGTATTGAATTTTATCATAATCAAGGTGACTCAGACTGGATTGGTGAAAGTGCTATTCGTGGCGATTTTTCAGGTTTGGACGATGTGAATACCAACAATGAGAAAGTTGTTGAAGGTATGACAGAGATATACAAAGCCATTATTGATGAATTTAAGCCTGATGGTTTTCGTATTGATACGGTAAAACACGTTAATATGGAGTTTTGGCAAGTATTTTCGCCTGCGCTTATAAAACATGCGAAAACTCAAGGCATAGAAAACTTTTTTATGTATGGTGAAGTGTATAGCTTTGATCCTGAATTATTAAGTAGCTTTACAACCCAAGGAAAGTTACATTCAATATTAGACTTTGCTTTCCAAAATTCGTTAACAAACATGCTTGTTGAGCAACAAGGTACCGATGTTTTTGCGAAATTATTTGCTCAAGATCATCTTTATCAAACAACGCATACAGACATTGATAATACAAATGCAAATCAATTGGTTAATTTTACTGGAAATCACGACATGGGGCGTTTTGCTTACTTATTAAAACAAAGCAAGCATAACTACAGTGAAACAGAACAAATTCAACGAAATTTGCTAGCTCACGCAATGATTTATTTTAGCCGAGGTGTGCCCGTTATTTATTACGGAGATGAGCAAGGTTTTGTTGGTGATGGCGGAGATCAAGCTTCACGTCAAGATATGATGCCATCAAAAGTAGCTAGTTATAACGATGATGATTTATTAGCGACAGATAAAACTACGGCTGAAGATAATTTTGATACTAGTCATCTGTATTATCAAACTTTTGCCAAATACGCTGAGCTATACCAGCAATACCCTGCTTTACGATTTGGTCAGCAGACGACACTTTATTCACAAAGTAAGCCGGGAATTTTTGCTATTCAAAGGGCGAATCTATCACCAGAGAAAGTTCAGAAGTTGATGGTAGTGTACAACACTGCCACGCAAATTCAGAGCCTTGATGTTATTGCTAACAAGCAGGATATAGAATTGCTTTATCAATCGACTATTAATGATGATGGTACAATTGCTCCTTTGAGTTTTGCTATTTTTAAAGTGAAGTAATTCTCTGGTGATGTAAGTGGTTAGCAAGAATGGCCAAACGATTTCCTGAAGGGGAGTTTGGTTACTGCACGATTAAGCTAACAGTATAATCGTACGAATAAGGCTGCTTTCCTTATTCGTACAAAGTGTTTTTTAGTTGGTTACCTTAATTCTTTCAATAAGTGGCTCAGGTTGAACACTAGAATCATCCATTAAATAATCTAACTGAACTAATAGATTTTTAGTCTCTTTTCCCGTTGCTTTATAGCGCCATTGTTTTAACGCAGTTAACGCTGTTTTGTCAAAAACATAAGCGGGCTTGCCATTAACTACTTCAACATTAGTGACATTGCCATCGCCTTTTATGTCAAACTTTAAAACGACAGAGCCCTCGATACCTTCTTTAGCAGCTTGGATTGGATATTTTGGCTCTATTCTATAAATAGGATGAACATCTATTCGTGCTTGTTCTATCTCGTTTGTTTGTTTTAAATGATTGCCAGCATAACTAACACCAGCAAGTAGTGTGGTGGAAATCAATGCCACTAAAGTGAATTTAGTGGTAGTAAAAACCTTGCTTTTTGCAGACATGTTTTTAATTTGTTCAATACGATTAAACATAAAATTTTGCTCTCCATTGTGTTTAAAACTCATTAAAGTAAAGGCATTAGGCGGTGAAGTTTCAGCCGCTAGCACTAATGCTTTACAGTATTGGATCCTGGATGTTGACTGTTTGCGCGCCAGAACAGTTTGATCACAGGAGTGCTCTTGATCTTGGCGAAATGCAGCATAAGCTCGCCAAGCTAGCGGGTGAAACCAGAACAGCGCTAAGAGCAAAAGCGCTAATTGGTTCGCCCACATGTGGTGGTGAGAATAATGGCAAACTTCATGGTCGATGATCAGTTTTTGCTGTTCAGGGCTATAAAGCTCGGTAAAATTCTCAGGAATGACTAAAGTGGGGTTAAATAACCCCATAAGTATAGGGCTATATATATGATTACTTTGTTTAATCGTTAATTTTTCAGGAATAGTCTTACGCAATTCTAAAGGAAAAATAGCTTTGGAAAAAACGCATGCGTTGAGTGACTTTTTAAAACTAAGGTGAGCAATTAACCAGTATATAACTAAAATAATCCCCCCTGTTAGCCAAAGACTTCTTATAGCTAAAAAAGTTAAATTGTCAGCTGTCAACTGTTGTTTAATATTCTCATTTGGTTGCACTAAGTAAGCTTGAATTTTGGCGTTACTTAATTCACTAACATAGTGCCAAGGTAACTCAAGACTAAACATAATTAATGTTAATGGTAGTAGTAACCATAAACCATAGCTAGTACTTGCATCTGTTCTTTTTCGCAGTGGTTGGCGAATCATCAACAGCATCGTTAATATTAGCGTGAGGGGGACAATTGAGGATATTAAGAAGTTAATCATTGTTCTCTTCCCACTCAGAAATTAATGATTTAAGTGCATCTATGTCTTCTTTTTTAAGATCGTTCTGTTTAGCAAACCCTGCAACCAGTGGTGCTACTTTACCGCTAAACATGCGTTCAATTAGGCTTTTACTTTCTTTTAAAGTATAAGCTTCACGTTCAAGTAATGGTGAATAGATATAATGACGTTGCTGTTTTTCAAAGCTAACAGCTTGTTTTTTCACTAAACGATTTAACAGCGTTTTAACGGTTTTGTCATGCCATGCTTTATGTTGATTTAAGCGAGCTATAATGTCAGTAGCACTGGCAGGGTAGTGTTGCCACAGTGCTTCTAGTACTTCAAATTCGGCGTTACTAATTTCAGTCATCACTTTATCTCATAATTCATAAGCTATTACAGCTGTAATCGATAACTATAGATTACACTTGTAATTTATGTTGTCAACTATTTTAGATAAATTTAATCAGAAATTTTTATTGAAAATTAACATCATTAAAAAGCCGATAGTTATTATCGGCTTTTGCATTTTATTTTTGAGCTACTTGATGAATATGCACATCTCGTTGAGGGAATGGAATGTGAATATTAGCTTGGTCTAATGCAGAGTAAATACTGGCATAAGCTTTATATTTAGAGTCATAAAGATTGATCGTAGGCGTCCATAAGCGAATGCCTAGAGTAATGGCGCTGTCTGAAAATTCATCAATACCGACTTGTAATTTTTTATGGTCACCAATAATATCAAGTGACAGCATTGTTTTTTCGAGCAACTTCACAACGTCTAGTGGGTTATGGTCATAGGAAATACCAACCTTCAATTCAAGCAATGAATCATGCTTTGAGTTGTGCAATATTTCACCAACAATATGTTTGTTGGGCACTGTAATAGTGACATCGTCTTCATTTTTTAACACAGTATAAGCAAGTAATACCTCCTCGACTACACCCGTTACACCATGAACTGTGATGGTATCACCGACAACAAACGGCCTGATAATAATAATATTAAAACCTGCGGCGTAGTTAGCAAGTAAACCCTGTAATGCTAAACCGGCACCTAAAGAAATAGCACCAATTGCAGCAATAAATGGCGTAACACTAATACCTAGTTTTCCTAATGAGACAATGGTGATCATTATCACAATGAGCATTTTTGTGGTATTGGATAAAAACTGGCTTAAGGTAATATCCAGTTTATTTTTAAGGCAAATTTTTAATACCCATGCAGAGACTTTACCGGCGAGTATATAACCGATAATAAAAACAATGAGAGCACCAATAAGTTGAAAACTATAATTGGTAAAAAACTCAATAATTATGTTGTATATATTGGCGACCTGATCGATTTCATCTTTTAATAAGTTCGTCGGGTTAAGTGAGGTATTGCTTTTTTCAGTACTGTCGGCAAGTTGTGCGGTAAACATAAACATTCCTTAATCTATTATGCTTAGGTATTTTTTATCTTGATAGCTTAACCTAATAGCAAAGATCAACATACCCTAAATATTACAATTGCCTTGAGATATTATGTTTAGTGCTTTGCTTAAATTATCATAAGGAATAAAGCCGCGCTTCTTAGTAATTAATTGCCCTTTATCATCATAAATAAGCGTCGTAGGTGATGCCTGATAACCGCCAATAGCACGTAAAAATTTACGGTCAGCTGCAAAAGATGGAATACCTGGATGGTAATGCTTTAATTCTTTTTTTAGCTCTCTAACATTACCTTTTGCGCCAACCAATGTAATGTTCACAGAGCTTTTACATTGCTTAAAGGCTTCTGTAAGTGCTTTTCCTTGTTTTTTGCACCAACTACAATCGGGTTGAAATATCATAGCGACGGTAGCTAGATTATTTGAGTTTGTTGTTTTCTCTGTTTGAGAGTGATGAAGCGGTTTTAGGTTAAAAGGCGTTGCTTGTGCGTATTTGAATATAGCCATAGCACTGACGATTGTCAGTGCTAGGACTATATTTTTGATTAAATTATTATTGGTCATTTCAAGCATTTACAGTTTAATTTCAATGCCAGCGTAGAGCTCTCTACCATGTAATGCGCCATAAATATAGGCGACATCATAACCACCATTGGTATCGTAAAATAGTGGGGTATCTCCACTATCTATTTGTGTTTCTTCAAAAACATTTGAAACACCGGCATAAAGTTTAGTTTGTTCTGTTAACTGATATTGAACTTTGACATCGGATGTTGAGAAGGCATCACCGACAAGTGTTTTTACTGTGGTTGGATCGTTTAACTTGTTGTAACCTTCATAGCCGTATTCAGAGAGATCTTTTTCACCAAACCATACCGTTGACCAAAATATCTTGAGATTGTCTTTTTCGTATTGAAGCTCAATACTTGCTCTTTCTTCAACAGGCGCAATTGCATAAGATGATTTAAAGTGATCATCATAATCAAACTTTTCAAGGCCGATATTTACGGTAAAGTGCTCGGAAATGTTGTATCCCGCAGTAACATCAAAGGTTGTAACTGCAGCGCTCTCTTCTAGTTGAGTCAATAATGGCACACCGTCTGCAGTTTCTTCTAAGCTAGCCAAGTTATCAACTTTAGAGTGCGCAATGGAAGCTGTGATAGCGAGTGTTTCATTATCATAATTTAATGAGTAACTTGCTGATATTGACTCTTCAAGAGAATCAATATCTATTTGGTAACCTAACTCTGCATCTAAAATACCGTGATCTGTTTCAAAGAATGATAAAGGAGCACGGTATCCTCGGCCCGTTGAAAATCGAGAAGTTAGTTCATCGCTGTGAAAATAGCGGATGTCTAATCGAGGGGCTATGAAAGTCTCATCAATCTCAGTGCCTATTTTTTCAGGGTCAATAAAGTCAGCGGTAACTTGGTCTATACGCAGTGCAAATGCAACTTCAAATTCATCAACAGGTGTCCAAGTATCTTGAAAGAAGATACCAGAAGTCTCGTAATCAAAAGCATCACTTTGATACGCCTCAACAGCTTCTAAAGCATCTGTTGATGAGCGCATTTCTTCACGACGAGTATCCATACCAAAGGTAATGAAATGCTCATCAGATAATTCCATATCAAATTTTGCTCGGGCATACCACATGGTGTCATCTGCTTGATAATCAATGCCTTCGTAAAAGGAGTCTTGGATGTGGTTAGCATAACTCACTGCAAATTCAGCTACTGTATAGTCACTAAGTTCAGTTAAATATTTGATAAAGGCTTCATCACGCGAGGTATCTATCCATTCAGTTGTTTCCCATGGTTTACCGATAAAGTCATTGCGTACATCATCGTCAACAAATAGCTGTTCAGACGCAATTTGATCATACCCAGAAAGAGCGGTTCCGATTGAACTAACACCATCACCAATTATGGGCCCACCAAATATTTCAGATTGCACTTTGGAAATACGAACTTGAATATTACTGGTATCTGAAAGGTCTTGGCTAATAAATGACGTTAAGGAAAGATTTTCGATAAATGGCGCTTCACTCACTCCATTTTCATCATGATCTTCTTGATCTTGTTTATCATATTGACCAATTAAAGTAATACCAGTTTTACCGTCTTCAGAAATACCAGTCGCCATCGCTTTCATTGCCGTGAAATCATGAGAGCCTTTTGCATAATCAAAGGCAACTGTATTTTCATAGGCTTCTTTGGTAATAATATTTACAGTACCACCTATAGCTTCAGGTGCTATGAGGGAGGCGCCTGCTCCACGCGCTACTTCAATTCTATCGACACCAGTCGTTGCAATGGCATCTACGGCATAAAAGCCAGAAATTAATGTATGTGAGGGCAAACCATCAACTAGAATAGTAGTGTGTTCACCTTTCATACCGTTAAGCATAATGCGCTTAACACCACACATAGAACATTCATTTGAAACATTTACACCCGGTTCATTGTTAATGGCAGCAGTTAGGCTCAAAGCATTTTTATTTTCAATAGTGAGTGCATCAAGTATTTCAGTTTGCTGAATAACATCTTTTAAACGACCTGCTTGATCAAGTTTTTGTCGAAAACTTCTTACTTCAATAACCTCCAATTCTTTTTCATTAGTTGTTACTTCTTCTGCGTATGATAATAGGGGCAATGCAATAGGTAAACTGGCGACAATAGCAAGATACAACGGGGATAAGACTTTCATAATTCACTCTAGATATTATAATTGGCGCCAGTATAAATGCAAACCTAAATGCAAACCATTCTCATTGGTGTTTTTGTTGATGTAGATCAAATAATAATAGGCATGTAGAAAAATTAACTGCTTTGTGTTTAGCGATATAAATAATTCTAGAGTTTGTGTGGGGTGGATTTCTCGTAAAACATATCAAAATTAGATAATAGAAATAGAAGAGTAACGACTTGCAGCGAAAAAAATCAGCAAATTATTTAGCTTTTATATTTTGTTTGATTTTTAAGGTAGCGCTTTTCCATTTCTCGCTTCAAGTAACCGATACCAGTCTTCATGACTGTAGTCGATCTCAAGTGCTTTTTTAGCCGCATTAATACGCTCTGGGGTGGTAGAGCCGATAATAGGATGAATATTGGCAGGGTGCTTTAAAATCCAAGCTAAAATAAGTTGCCATGGCTGACAATCATATTTTAGCGCTTGTTGTGATAGCTCTGCTTCAATACGTTGCTCATCGGCAGTAGAAAAAGTATTTCCCCATGCAGGGTAAGCAACACCACCAAGCGGACACCATGCAATAGGGGTTATGCCTAACTGTTGGCATTGATCCAAAGTGCCGTCAGAAAAACTGCTGATATTGTGAATATTAATTTCTATTTGATTAACCTGTAACGGGTCATCTAAAGCGGATTGTAATAAAGAGAGTTGTGAGGGGCTAAAATTACTAACGCCAAACTTTTTCACTTTACCGCTTTTTTTTAACTGTTCAAAAGTATTGGCAACATCTTGTGCATTAAACAAATAATCAGGGCGATGCAATAAAAATAAATCTAAGTAATCAGTATTTAATCGCTTTAATGAATTTTCTACTTGCTTAGTTAAATAATCATTTGAAAAATCATAACGTTGAGGGTCGCGTCGAATACCTGCTTTTGAAGTAATGATTATTTCATCACGTAGACTGGGAGAACCCTTTAACAATTCACCAAATAAGCTTTCGCATTCACCATTTCCGTATATATCAGCATGATCAAAATGGTTGTAACCTGTTTCAAGGGCAGCTTGAATGGCCAGCTTACCTTTAGCTCTATCTTGTGGCGAATTATCTCCAGCAATACGCATGCACCCGTATATAAAACGAGAACTGGTGATATTAGCTAAATTTAATGGTTGGTGGCTTTTCATATTGTTATTATTTTCTTTTTTGAAATAGGTTAAGTAATATCAGTTAAAAAGATTTTAAAAATTCATCATGACTTGGTAGCTTTTCTACCGTGCGATTGATTAAAACTTTTAAATTATCCATCAAATCTTCCACTTGCTCTTTTGTCAGAGTATCAACTAATGGATGATGATCTTCAGGTACATTACCATGCCCTATCATAACTTGTTGCCATGCAATTTCAGTAAATAAATCATCAGGATTACAAAATATTTTGCCTGTTTTTTTGAATAACTGAATTTTATTAATTAATGATTCTGGTACATCCATACGCTGACAGGCACGCCAAAACTCACTATCGTCACGGCCATTGAGTTTGTAATGTAAGATAATAAAGTCGCGAATACCTTCAGACTCTATTTTAGATTGACGATTAAATTCGTTAACCTCTTCAATATTAATGCCATTGTGAGGGAAAAATTTAACTAAGCGAATAGCGGCAGTTTGAATTAAGTGAATATTGGTTGATTCTAGCGGCTCAAAGAAGCCACTGGCTAAACCGATACAAACCACGTTTTTATTCCACTGCTTGCGGCGACGACCTGTTTGATATGGTACGATTTTAGGCTCTGCTAATGGTTTTCCATCAAGATTGCCAAGTAATAGCTCTTTGGCTTCTTCATCAGTCATGTATTTATCAGAATAAACCAAACCATTGCCAGTTCTATGTTGCAATGGAATACGCCATTGCCAACCGACTTTATGCGCAGTAGAGCGAGTATAAGGCTCTGTTGTTTCTGTTCTCTCACAAGGAACAGCCATGGCTCTATTGCAAGGAAGCCAGTGTGACCAATCGTCATAACCTGTGCTCAATGTTTTTTCAATTAATAGTGCAGCGAGCCCGGTACAATCAATAAATAAATCACCTTCAATGACAGTACCATCTTCAAGTTGTAAGCTTTCGATAAAACCAGAATTATGATTTTGATTTACTTGGGTGATCGTGCCTTCAATGCGCTTTACTCCCATACCTTCAGCATGCTTTCTTAAAAATTTAGCATATAATCCTGCATCAAAATGATAGGCGTAGGCTAAGCCAGGTAAATTAGTGTTTGGAATGTTATTAATAGGTGCAAACTTACCGTGCTTTGCTGCTTGGTAGTTTAAGGAGTAATCCCAAAAGCTGTTACTTTTAATAGTTGTACTTTCGCTATTGTTGCTTTCATTTTCTAGTTGTTGAGTTTTTTGCCAAAAATGATGGAAGTCACAGAAAGGGAATTTTTTGCCGATATTGCCGAAAGCATGCATATAACTTTCACCATCTTCATTCCAGTTTTTAAAATCTATGCCTAGCTTAATAGTACCTTTAGTGGCTTTGAGGAATTCTTTTTCATCTATACCAATAGCACTGTTGAAATTAACGATAGGTGGAATAGTTGCTTCACCAACGCCAACAATGCCAATTTTATCTGATTCAACTAAGGTAATGTTAAGTGTTTTACCTAACACTTTTGCGAGTAGTGATGAGGTCATCCAGCCAGCAGTACCACCACCAACGACTATTACATTTTGGATTTTGTTTTTGCTCATAGTTTCCTCTAAAATGTTTGGTTAAGACAATATTTATACAAATATACTCTAGAATAACAAAGTGTATTTGTATTGATATTAATCATTTTATTTGCATATACATGATAAAAAAGCCCCTGCAATAATGATTACAAGGGCTTTAAATTAAATATTGCTATATTTTACCTAAAGTTCTAATTAAAACTTATAGCTGAATCCTAATAAGTAAGAGCTACCGTAATCTTGGTAATCACGTACTTGAAGCGCATTGTCGCCTTGTAAAGAAGTAAATGGTTCTTCTGTTAGGTTATATGCTTGTAGAGTCACAGCAAGGCCGTCTAAGCTTTCAATACCCGCTTCACCGAAGTCAAAGCCAATTTGAGCATCCCAAATTGTTTCGCCTATAATATCAACTTGTACAGTATCGAAACCTAAGCCGTAAACATCACCTTTAAAGTCGCCACGATGGCGCATGCTAGCACGTGCTGAGAAACCGTTGTTGTCATAGTAGAAAGTGAAAGTAGAAATTTCTTCAGAAAGACCAGGTAACTCAAAGTCATTACCATTTTGATCTTCCATGTCAGACTCTACGCCTGTGTAACTCGCAATAACACCAAAACCGTCAAGTGATTCTGAGAACAAATTAAATGGTAGGGTTGCAGAAATTTCATAACCCCAAAGTGAGCCTTCACCGCCATTAACTTTACCACTACCAGTACCTGATGTAGTTGGAGGCAATTCACCTGTTGCAGGGTCAGCAACACCAGTCATATCAATTGAGTAAGAGCCGTCAAAAATCCAATTTTTCAGATCTTTGTGGAATAATGCTACTGCGAAGTAACCTTCGTCACTGAAGTAGTTTTCATATGATAAATCAATGCCGATAGCTTCTTTAGGCTCTAGGGCAGGGTTGCCACCACTAACGCTCCAGAAGTTACCTTGATCGTCAGGCTGCTGTTTGTATTCTGCAGTAAAAGATGCATTCATTTCATCTAAGCGAGCGCGAGAAATAGTTTTAGCAGCGCCAAAACGTAACGATTGCTCATCATCAATTTTCAATGACAAGTTAAGGCTCGGCAAGAAGTGACTATAATCATGGCTAACGTCAGTTGGTTCAGAAACAATTAATCCGTCTACAGAATTAAAGGCATTACCTTGTGAAGATTGGTCAGTGTAAATATAGCGAACACCAAAGTTACCGGTTAACTCCATACCTGAAACTTCAGTAGCTAATTCAGCTTGAACAAAAGCAGACATTACTTTTTCGTTTACCATCCATGACTTAGTAGAATGAGAAGGATTAGTTAAGCTTTCTGCAAGCAAGTCATAGTAACCATCATTAATAAGACCTTGAGTATTATAGGCAATCATGTCACCCATACCGATAAAGTCTAGAGATGCAGTACCCAAACGATACTCTTCAGGAACCACTAAATTGCCAGGGTTATTTGGATAGTTGAAACTGCTTAACGTCATGAAGTAACCTTCAGACTTTTTAGTTTTCTCACGTTCTCGATACGCAACGCCGTAAGAGATGTCAGTGATGAAATCTGAATCGATTTCTTGGCTAGCAGCCAGTTTTAATGATGTTAATTCATCATCGATAGTCGGTGCGTTAATAAAACCATCTTGAAGTTGGTTTTCATACTCAGTACCAACAACACCGTATTTTTCATTAAGTGCACCACTCCAACCCCAGCTTAAAGGACCACCGAGTTGAATAAGGTTATAGTCACTGTAATCTAAGCCGTGTGAGAATGTAGCACCGGTATTACCAGAATTAAATTCATAACCTAAAGTATCTGCTTCACCTCGGTCGTTACCTCGGCCAGTACCAGAGTAACTTTCAACACTCCATACATCTCGCTCAACTTTTGAGTAGCTAGCATCAAAATCTAATGTCCAAGTGTCTGCTACAGCCCACTTAGTATTAAAACCTAGAGACATTAATTCAGCATCGCGAGTTTCATAGTCGTTACGAACAACGACGCGTTGACCTTGAGTAAATGCACTGGTAACAAAACCCGTTTCAGGATCAATTACTGCAGTGTCAGCAGAGATAGAACCCTGACCCCATGCGAAAGGTACTTCAATACCGCGTAATCTTTTAGTATCTAAAAAGTCTACATATAAAGCATCGAAGGTCATTTTTAAGTCATTGGTAGGTGCAGCTTCAACAACTAACATTGCTGAGTCACGTTCTAGTGTAGAAGAACGAACAAATGGCTTAGCACCACCTAAGATAGACCCTTCTGAGCCATCTTCATAATTGAATGTTGGATAGCCCCATGCATTCCAACGTTTTTCTTGGTTGGGGGAGCTCATTGTTGAATAAGCAAAAGCAACACCTAAAGTATCATCAGCAAATTGATCCATGTAGAAGAATGTGCCTTTCGCACCGGTATCATCGCCATCAGGATTTAATTTATCAAAGCTTGTTTTTTCAAGAGTGCCATTAAATTGGATAACACGACCATCTTGGTTTAATGGTTTAATGGTTTGTAAATCAATAACACCGGCAATACCTTCACCTTCTAGGCTGGCATTAGGTGTTTTATAAACGGTAACGCCGCTCATAATTTCAGATGGGTAAAGATCAAACTCAACACCGCGGTTATCACCAATTGAAACTTGTTCACGACCATTTAAGGTGGTACCACTTTCATTTTCACCGAAACCACGAATACTTACTTTACTTGCTCGGCCATCAAGACGTTGCGCTGCAAGACCGGGTAATCGAGCAATTGATTCAGCAATTGAAGAGTCAGGCAATTTACCAATATCTTCTGCCGAAATAGCCTCAACTACGTTTGAAGAATAGCGTTTTAAGTTAATTGACTCAACAACACTTTTGCGAAAGCCAGTAACCTGAATTACTTCAATTTCTTTTTCAGCTTTCTTTTCTGCTGCCTGTGCTTCTTCGGCTGCAAATGTTGGTGTGCTTAATGCGGTTAACGCAACGAAGCCACTTGAAAGTAGCGCTAACGTCACCTTGCTTGGTTTAAAATTTAACATTGAATGTTCTCCCCTAGCCATCCTTGATTAATTTTTATCAGCCAGTTTTCCGTT
>ENA-ORXI01002592-ORXI01002592.1-sediment-metagenome-genome-assembly--contig:-NODE-2592-length-12854-cov-41.233623_pt1 | contig 12854 bp, 15 predicted proteins | sample MGYA00237861_ERZ511468 | MGnify/ENA primary metagenome ERZ511468 (study PRJEB26299, sample SAMN06266213) | sediment metagenome | isolation source: Hudson Canyon methane seep mesocosm | place... | reverse complement strand
CAAAATAAAAGCAGTTAATTATCAAGGAGTTAAAAAACAAGGAAAATTTAAAAATAAAGAAATGACTAATATTTAGTTAGATAGTAAATATAATGGTTAAATTAATATTAAGAATAAAATACCAATGTGATTAATAGATAAGTCTTTGCATTTCAAACAAACGAGACTTACAACGAGCAAACTCAAAAGCCAATTGGCTGCCTTAATAAAGTTCATTAATATCAACATCTGCTTCAATAATAAGGCGAATGCCTCTATCGTAAAACTCATCAACTAAGGCGATAAAACGCCTTGCTTCGTCATCTAAACCTCTAAGTTCTCCCATCACTACGCCGCTACGCTGGTAACTGTCTTCTACCCCTGAAAACACAGCAGGGATAAGCTCACCACTAAACTGTGGCACATTGCTAATTAATACCACTTTGAACATATCAGCCAATTTAATATAATCTCGTTGACTGCGAGGTCCAGAGCATATGGCCATAAAGTCAAACCAAATAACATCATCAGCTAGTGCAAGGTATTCGATATTTCGATGGTGAATTTTTATCAAGTTTTGGTATTGAATATTGGCCTCAGCAAGCGTCAAAAAATATTGCTTAAGAAAAAGCGCTTCATCATCAATTTTAATATGAAAATCACGATAATTGCCGGCTGTCGATTCTTCTGAATTTAACCGATAATCATGTGGACCATCGATTGAAATTACTCGACAATAGTAATTGATAAGATCAATTGTTGGTAAGAAACGTTCTCGCTGCAAACCGTTTTTATAAAGCTGTGTGGGGGCGCAATTTGATGTCGCTATTAGTGTAATACCAAGAGAAAACATCACATCAAACAATCCTGCCAGTAACATCGCATCAGCAATATCGTTGACAAAAAATTCATCAAAGCAAAGAACGTCAACCTCTTTAGCCCAAGAGTTAGCAATGAGGGTTAACGGATTATCTTGACCATTAAAACCACTTAACATCAAATGTACACTTTCCATAAAACGATGGAAGTGGATGCGCTTTTTACGCCTAGTATTAAGCTGTTGATAAAAAAGATCCATCAGCATGGTTTTACCGCGACCAACACGACCATGAAAATAGATACCTTGAATAGGACGTTGTGCTTGAAATAGATGCTTTACTGCAGATGTTAGCTTACGATGTTTGAATTTTTCGTTTAAGCTTTGTGATAACTCTTCTAGTGCGACAACAGCACGATATTGTTCTTCATCCGGTTTTAAATCATCTGTTTGAACTAACCGACGATAATGCTCAATAACTGACATAATTTTTCTTCAGGCATAAAAAAAGGGCAGACAATGTCTCCCCTCTTTTTTAACACTATTTAATAGTTTAGCTAGCGTTGCCAGCCAAAAGTATTAATTAAAGTGCTACGATGTTCTCAGCTTGAGGACCTTTTTGACCTTGAGTAACAGTAAACTGTACTTTTTGGCCTTCAGCAAGAGTTTTGAAACCGTCGCCAGAGATTGCAGAGAAATGTGCGAAAACGTCTGGACCAGATTCTTGCTCGATGAAACCGAAACCTTTAGACTCATTGAACCATTTAACTGTACCAGTAGTTGTATTAGACATTTTAATTATCCTATTTATTCGTAATTGATGCCTCAAAAATAAGGCGATGTTGCAGGAAGTGTTGCTATTACTTATTAAACAGGACGAGCTACTTACTAATATAACTGCGAAACTTTGTACATAAATATAGGTCTTACTTTCTAGCTGAGACGGATAATAGAGACTTCCTGAGAATAGTCAAGACGTTTCGAAGAAAAATCGCCTTTCTTTCAAAAAAAGTGCTTAATTGTGCAGATTATCAATAATACGAGTGAATACCTGACTATCCAGTCAATTTATTAAGTCTATTTCGTCGTCGATTAATTAGCTTTAACTCTCACTGTATTATTAGTATCACGGCTTTTTTTAATTAACTCATCACCAGTGACTGTTTGAGCTGACTTTGCAAGGCGGTCATAAAGTAGCACATTAACACTGGCCGCTAAATTCATACAGCCTACAGTTGGAACATAAACTACCGCATCAGCTCTATCAATAACATCCTGGGCAATTGTGCCATCTTCAGGTCCAAAAATATAAAGTGCATTTTCAGGGTGCTCAAAATCTGGCAACGATATAGCGCCTTCAACTAAGTCAACACAAATAACCTGTTGCTCAGGCAATATATTATCAATTAAAGACTCAGCCGCATTTAAAGGAATTTTACGAGAAGCATCTTTTGTATCAGTATGAAATTTTGCAGCTCTTGCATATCGAACGCCCGTGTAACGTACTTCATTTGCTTGATAACAACCAGCTGCACGCATAACTGCGCCAACATTCGTTGGACTTTTAGGATCGGTTAATCCAATAACAACATTTTCTTTTTTCATTTCTACCAGTACTTTTAGCTAAAGCGAGTTAATTTTGCGCAATTTTGCGCTGCAATGAAAAGGACTACAAGAAAATTTTAATTATCTTATTGTAACTTTAAATAATCATTTATCTATAAGGGTTTGCAAGTTCTTGTTAAAAATAAAATATGTTGTTACTGTTTAAATACTTATCTAATTGAAAGGGAATTCTATGAAAATAATAAACATTCTATTTCTATGCTTTTTAATTGCAAATTCATATACAAGTAATTCAGCAGAAATGAATTCATGTAATACTGAAGAATGTAAGCAGCACTTTAAAAAGTTTAAAAATTACGCACGATTAGGTTACGCAGACGCTATGTCTGCGTTAGGCGAATTTTATTATCACGGTTACGGTACAGAAAAAAACTTAAATAAAGCATTGTCGATGTTTAAACGTGCGTCTAAATATGGTGCGTATGCTGCCCCAGTAAAAGTAGCATTATTAACTTTAACTGTACCTAGTTTAAAAGATACTGACGAAGCACTGAAGTACTTACGAAAAGCATCAAGAAAGAAGAATTCTGATGCAAATTTTTTACTTGGAATGATATATTACAGCAAAAGTTTCGGTGACTATGATTTAGAGTTATCGGATAAACATTTAAGCTCAGCGTATTTATCAAAACACCAATCCATAAATAAGTTTATTAATTATATTAAAAGTAAGAATCATTTAACTAAAAGCAACTTCCCTGCTTTGATTTCAAATATAGAAAGCAGGGAAACTGTGAAAATGAAAACTGTACTTCATAAAAAGGTAATCAAAGACAACTACATCGCACCACCCGACTCTGACGATATTGAAGTAGTTACAATTCAAGGTCCGACACTTGAAGATATATTTAACCAGCAATTTGAAATATTTGATAGTACATACCCTGATAAAACTGCAGGTACAGGTACAATGATAGCAGGGAGAAGCTGTGACGAAATGATGAGCTGCTCAACTGTTTCTAAACAGGACTTTAAAAGAATGTTAAATTATATGGATTAATTACATTTTAAGCTGAGTAAGCTTGCCTTCAGTGTTTTATCAATGACTGCTTACTCAACCTCAAATAGCCTAGCTGTCACTATAAATGTTTTTTGTTTCAAGACAAAAAAAATTCAAAGAAGTAGACTTTAAAGTAACAATGATATTAATAACTTCATTAAAGAACGAAAATAATTATGGAAAATAAAACTTACACTAAGCAGGCCATTCTCACCGTTACAGCTTTTTTGTGCACGAACACATCAATTGCTAGCGACGCACCATTAGTTTCTATTGATAGCCACGACACATTTTTTGCCAGTATCAAAAAACATTGTGGCAAAGCCTTTCAAGGCAAAGTCTCCATTGATAATGCAAAAGGTGACAGTTTTGCTAACAAAGAACTCATTATGCATGTGAGAAAATGTAGTGACGATAAGTTAGAAATACCTTTTCATGTTGGTGATGATGCTTCAAGAACTTGGATAATCACTAAAACAGGCTCAGGACTTTCATTAAAACACGACCACCGTCATCAAGATGGCAGCCATGATGAATCAACTATGTATGGTGGGCATACCAATGACGCAGGTTGGTCGCAAGTCCAGTCTTTTCCTGCCGATGAGTATTCAAAGCAGTTATTTGTTAAAACAGGTATTCCGCAATCAGCAGGAAATACTTGGCAGATGTTTATCTACCCAGAAAAGTTTAGTTATCGCCTTATTCGCCAAGGTCGTGAATTTCGTGTTGATTTTGACTTAACGACACCTATAACGCCGCCAACGGCTCCTTGGGGTTATAGCGATAAGTAAGCAAACTTGATTGATAATTTAAAAGTTAGCTTTGAATTTATCAACCCAGAAATAAACCGTTACATTTCCTCCATCTATTACCCGTTTTATTGTGGAACTTTAAAATAATGATTTAGTCGAAAGCTAAGTCATTATTTAATATTACATTATTGATTTATCAAGCAATTGAAAGGGAATATCATGAGAAGAACAATTTCAAATTTCTTTAAAGAAAACAGATCATTATTGCTATTTATCAGCTTAATGCTGGTTTTTCGCAGTGCTGTCGCCGATTGGAATGATGTTCCTACTGGCTCGATGAAGCCAACCATTGTCGAAGGTGACCGAATTCTCATCAATAAATTGGCTTATGACTTAAAACTTCCTTTCAGTCAGCAAACGTTAGTGAAATTTACCGATCCTGAGCGTAACGACATCGTAATTTTTGAATCAAAAGTCGCCGACAAGCGGCTAGTAAAAAGAGTAATAGGCATTCCAGGAGATACCGTATCATTGGTTAAAAACCAATTACGAGTTAACCAAGAAACTGCCAATTATAAAGTGCTCGCAACAAAAGATGATTACGTACTAAGCGAAGAAAGTATTGCCGGAAATAAGCACTTAATACGTACTAAGCTACAACCTGGCAATGCTATGCAGCCAACAAGGGCAAACTTTCGAGAAATAACCATTCCTGCAGGGTTTTACCTGATGATGGGTGACAACAGAGATAATAGCGCCGATTCACGTTCGATTGGCTTAGTACCGCGCGAAGAAATCATTGGTCGTTCGAGCAAAGTCGCTTTTTCTTTAAATTATGACAAATATTTAATGCCACGCAGCGAGCGTTTTCTCAAAGCGATTTAGTTATTAATTTTCGATTGGCAACGCGATGGTTAAGCTAGAACTTTATTAACTTAACCATCATGTTTTTTCACGACTCTACTTTGCAGAATTAACTGTTTATAAAGCTAATGCCTATACAGTCAGTGCTTGCCACTGCTTTAACGCCTCGGCTTGACCATTTTTAGCTTTGATATATAAATTAAGTAAACGGATTTCATGGCATTGTTTTTCTTCCGTTGGCTTAGCCAATACTTCAATCAAAGAAATACCTGAACGGTTTAACGTTTTCTTAAAGCCTGCAATAAACTCACCGGTAGTATTAATGGTCGTTGAATGCCCTTGGTAACCTTTAATCACTTGGTGGACATCAAATCGTTCATCATTGCAGTGGTATATCGCATCATCACCGCTTTTTCCTAAATGAAAAACGTTGTTACGCATATAAATAATGGTGACATCGGTTTTATCTTTTAGAAAATGAATTAACTCATTTAGCTGAAAATGAAATCCGCCATCGCCAATAATAACTACTGCCCTTTCATCTTTTACATTGTCTTGAATACGTTGAGCGACAACTCGCGCGTAAGGCAATGCTGTTCCCATCGCACCATACCAAGGGTTTGTCAGCCAGCCACGCCCTAAAGAAGACTGTTTTACCTTTAAGCTATAACTAGCAAAATATGAATTTCCTACTTCGGGTAAATATACTAAAGCGGTATCAGTCTGCTCTTGTATGTGATTTAACGTACTCGCTAAATTATTAAAATCAACTTCATGCTCAAAATTTACTGTTTTGCATTCAGGTTCAGGCTTAAAAAAATCAAAAACTTTTTTATGCCGTTGTAAGAGTAATTGAAATATTTCAATCAAGTCTTGTTCTAATAATGTGCCGCCTTTCAGTAAGGTTTTATTCGTCAGCAATTCAATTTTATGTGTGCCCGTTGCGAACGCAATGTTACTGTCTTGCGGTAAAATACTGCTAGCGACATCAATAACATAATCTACTTTATCTTCAATATAGTCTCGACCTGAGGTTTGTGTGAAAACGCCATTATAAGCACCTAAACAAAGTGGCTGAAATTCATCAAAAACTCCTTTTGCAAACCAGCTTGTTGCATAAGGGATGTTAAATTTATTAGCAAACTCAATTAACAATTGCTGCAAGATTTTGTTGTGTTTTAACCTGTCACCTAAGTACAACAGCGGAAACTGAGCGTTAGCAAGTTTTTCTATAATGGCATCAACGACAAGCTCCGAACCTGTAAGTACGTGCTCACAACCACATATTTCACCAACAAGTTCAGGCAGCTGAATCGGTTGTGTCTTTTGGAACACTTGGTCTCGAGGTATTTCGATAAAAACCGGCTGTTTGGTTTTGTAAGCATGAGCAACTAATTGATAAAAGCGCTCTCCGGCAACATTTGGGTGTCCTGGCGCTCTTTGCCCCTGTAAGCGCTCAACTTTTACACCTAATGCCGAAAAGGCGTTTAGGGCGTTATCATACTCAGTTTTCCAAGCGGTATTAGGATGTAAGGTATGATGAATAGCCAAACTATCGACTTCAGCCTCAGCGGGTGCACCAGAGATAAAAACAACCGGTAAACCTTCGGTTACTGCCAATGCGGCGGCAGATGCACAAGGTAAACTGCCCACCATATAAGTTGATAAACAAAAACCGATACCATCAACTTCAGCTTTTGCACAAGCAGAAAACCCAGCATGCATTTCATTACTGGAAGGACATATTGTTACTTTAGGGGCAATAGCAGCAATTAAATTTGCCGCAAAATCACCACCTACACCATAAATTCGCTCAGCACCAAAAAACTGAACAACATCGGTAATAACATTGCCTAAAGTGGGTAAGCTTTCGTTGTAGGCTTTGCCTAAATTCATTTCATATGAAGTCGACACTTAAAAATCCTTAAACACTATTTTCACAAAGAGCGAGGACTTTACTAAGAATAACTATATTAACTGCTGATCAAGATCACCTTTGTGTTCGCAAATTAATATCAAGAGAGATACGCTTGGAAGAAGTTCTTTACAGAAAATGTAAAGTAAAATATTTAAATCAAAAATGACGTTTATATTATGTAAATCTAATATTAGATCTTGTTGCTCTGTGAAAAAAAATTTATTATTCATGCCCTTTTAACACAATAACAATGACGAAAACTGCCTTATGACTTTATCTACTCTTTCAAAAATATCAATTGCAGTGCTTACCTTTGCCAGTCTTTCAGTTTCTGCAACCATTGTAGAATTTACAACTTCACATGGTAATTTTAAAGTTAACTTACACGATGAAACAACGCCTGAGACGGTAAAAAACTTCCTTAAGTACGTTACAGATGAAGATTATAACAACACTGTTGTACATCGTGTTGTAAAAGACTTTGTAGTGCAGGCCGGCGGTTTTGAATTTACTGGAGCCCTTCCTTTAGAAGCAATTCCAACTGACAGTACTATCCCAAATGAACCTGTTTATTCAAATGTTCGTGGCACAATTGCCATGGCAAAAGTTGCAGGTAATGAAAACAGTGCAACTAGCCAATGGTTTGTTAATTTATCAGATAACAGTGGTGGCTCAGCAAAGTTAGACTCTGAAAATGGTGGTTTTACGGTTTTTGGTGAAATTATTGAAGGTATGGAAAACGTTGATGCCATCGCAGGTGTACACCGTTGTAACGGCAGCAGCATCCCAACGCCAGGTTTGACTTCGGAGCAATGTAGTAACGCAAGTTTTGTTCCTGGTGCCGAAAATTTTGTTACTATAATATCTGCAGATATATATGACGATACTGTAAATTCTGCCGACAGTTTAACACCTGTAAAAAACACATCATTACCTGTTACGCCACCAGTAACACCTGAACCACCTAAATCGAGCAGCGGCGGTGGCTCTATTGCTTGGTTTGGATTAGCTTTTACCGCATTAATTTCAATTAGACGTTTTTTAAAGAAGTAGTATTGAATATTAATAACTACGCTTAATCGCTACTCCCTTTAAATTAAAACAGCCCTAGTTAGGGCTGTTTTAGTATTCGAATCCATCTATTTATGAATCAACTTGAGCGCTGACTTTCACACCAAGAATCTATTAACAAGCGCGCTATCGATTCCTTTCTTGGCAATTTAGGCCCGACAACATCGTCTCCCCACTCTTGAAACTCTCTTAGTTGCTCTGCAGTAAACCAATCAGCACTGCGCAACTCTTCCTCTTCGAGGTTAATGACAGTGTTTGTAGCTCGGGCGACAAAACCTAACATGAGAGAGTTTGGAAATGGCCATGGTTGTGAGTCAACAAAGCTGACCTCAGCAACATTAATTCCTACCTCTTCAAATACTTCACGGCTAACCGCCTCATTTAATGATTCTCCAGGATCAACAAAGCCCGCAAGCGTTGAGTAAACTTGTTCAGGAGTTCTATGGTGCTCTGCCAATAAGCACATTGCGGGTCCACTTTCAGGTCGATATTCAACTAACATGATAACCACGGGATCTGTTCTTGGAAATTGTTCAGTTTGACATTGTTCATTGAGACACTGTCGCCGATGGCCCCCATCTAATGATTGAGTTTCATTGCCACAGCATCCACAGAACATAGCACTTTGCTGCCAGTGAATTAACGCCTTAGCATAACTTAATATCGAAGCTTGCTTAGCGTTTAATAGCGACAATGAGCGCCTAAAATCAATAAATTTAGCCCTATGCTGTTCATTATTTTGTCCAATGCTTTGTAGCCATTGTTCCAGCTCTACTTCACTCATATTAGACAGATCAAAAACAAAATGAGCCGTATCCATATGTAACCCCAAAAAGGTTAAATGATGATTACTTTTTGTACTTTGATTTGAAATTACATTGCTAACATTCGGATAGTCATTCTTACTAAAAGCAAAAATTTCCTGCTCTAGATAAAGAAATTTATTTTGCCAATAAAAATAAAAACAACTGTCGTTCGAGGATACCTTACCAGCAAGCCAAGCTGAATTTTTTCTTAAATGGCTTGCTCTATCAAGTGGCATTTTACAAAATGTTAAATCATTGCTCATACTAAATTCCTTTTTGATTTTGCTGCTCATCAAATAACAATTGCCATTGCTTAGCCCATTGTCCTAATGGAGATATAACGTGAAACAACTCCAAGCCAATTGGCGTTAATTGATAACCTTGTACACTTTTTTCAATCAACTTCATTTGCTGAAGCTCTTTCAGGCGATTGGTGAGTAATGTTGGAGAGATATTCTCACAGCAAGCTTGAAGTTCACTAAAACTTAGCGCCCCTTGCCTAAGTTGCCATATTATCCCTAGCGCCCAAGTTCGCCCTAATAAATCTAGTAAGGCCATAATCGGTTTACCCGTTTTCGAGCCTCTCACAGGTGTTCCAGGTATTGGTAGCGACATATTATTCCTCCCAAGCTTTACTTACTCGTGAATAATGTTCACAAGCTACATATTATGTAGTAAACTACATAATATGTAGCTAAAAGACAAGCAAGTAGATTAATTAATAGCGTACAGCGAGCGGAGTTTTCGAAACTATAGATTTACTTTACTTCGTAATGACTTAGTTTCACCTTTTTTCTTTTTATTCTCTACACGGCGCTTTTGCGAATTACGAGTGGGCTTGGTTGCTCGACGAGTTTTTTGAATTACCATAGCTGCTAAAATAATTTCTTTTAACCTTTTGAGCGCATCATCTTTATTTTGATCTTGTGTTCTAAAAGACTGAGCTTTAATTACCACAACACCATCAGTAGTAATACGGCTATCTTTCAACATTAATAGCCTCTCTTTATATATCGCGGACAAAGAGGAGCGCTTAATATCAAAACGTAAATGAATAGCGGTCGCAACTTTATTCACCCGCTGGCCGCCATTACCTTGCGAGCGAATAGCGTTAAGTTCTATTTCCCATTCAGCTAAGGTAATTGTATTAGAGATATCTAACATCATATTCCACTATAGTCTTCACTGTTACTTAGTTACACACAATTAAAATGTTATGTTTTTATTCGCGTACCTTATCAACAAAAATTTATAACGATTAAAGTAAACCATTAAATAATTCGATTAAGGTTAACAAGAGTAAAGTATTAAAAATGAAAAAGGAGGCGTTAGCCTCCTTTTTCATGAGAAGTTAAAAATTAGTTAAGGTTCATTTCTTGTACTTTTTCATGAGCAATTTCAGGTGCTGTTACTAAAGGCTTGCTGTGCAAGTTCGCTTTTAATAAGCCTTTGCGATGCTTTAATGCCGCATCCAGTTTTTTTGCTGCACCAGCAATGGCTGGATACATTACATCATCATGTGCCGAAGCAGAAATACGCCCGCCTTCATAAGTCGTTCGTAACTCTACATTATGTTTATTATGTTCTTGCGATAAAATAACATCTAAAGAAATTAATGTGGGAAAATGGGTCGCTATTTTTGAGAATTTTTCATGGATATGTTCTTTAATTGAATCAGTAACGTCGACATGATGACCTGAAAGATTTATTTTCATAGGTATTCCTTTTTATTGGTTACTCAATAATAATACTTGGGTCTAATTAGTAAAAACGCAAGTCAAACACAATAATTTTTTTAATTAATTTTACACTTTATGATTTTCAATTAGTTTTCGTTAAAACATCCTCAAAACTCTTTCCTCATTTTGTAAGACGATCAAATAACATCACAGTTTTATCATTATTATCTAAGTTTATGTTTTTATTAAAGCTAAAGCCTAATCTCGATAATAGTGCGACTGAAGCATGGTTGTCTGGGTTACATATAGCTTGCAAATGCTTAAGTGCTAAAGTGTTAGTCGCGTGCAAAATCGCCGCTTCGGCAGATTCAAAACCATAGCCTTGTTGACAATATTTACTAAGAAAAGCAAATCCCACTTCAGGAAACTCAATACCATCTCGTTTGATTAACCCTGATAGGCCAATGGCTTTACCATCTGTTTTTCTAACACAGCAATATAAACTAAAACCAAAATCACGCTGTATTGCTAATGGACCACTATTAATATAATTAAGTGCATCTAGCTCGGTTCGTACCTGTTTATCACCAATATTGCTAATGAATGCCTCTTCATTAAGCAGTTCTAGAATCATACCAACATCATTTTCATTAAGTAGCCTTAGAGTTAACCTCGAAGTTTCAGTGATCACGTTCATTCCTAATTTGAATTAATATTTTTCCACAATATTTAGAGTAACATTATTAAATAAAAGGCCAATCGATAACTTGAAAAGAGTTTTGTTGATTAATTTATTAAAACCGTTAAACAATACAAGCATTTTTAAAATTGATTCGGTTATAATCGAACATATAATTTATGTTTATTTTTACCTTTTAAAGAGATTTCTGAATGTTTGATGATATACGACCTTACCGAGATGACGAGGTAGCTGCAGTAATCGAAAAATTAATCAATGAGAAAGGGTTACAAGTCTCAATAGCGAGCTTAAAGCTACCAAAGTTACATCAACTTTTCCCAAACGTAGCTTGCACCATCGTTAAATGGTCTTTGAGATTTCGTGCAAAAAAGTTTCATAATATTGAACAAATTCAAATAGAAGTTGCAAAATACCTTCACCATTTAATCAAGAAAAGTACCGATGGCTTTAGCTTTAGTGGTATTGAAAATATAGATACATCAAAGCCTTCACTATTTATTAGCAACCATAGAGATATTGTTTTAGATGTCGCTTTAGTCAATTTAGCACTTTATAAAAATGGCATTGATACCGTCGAAGCTGCGGTCGGTGATAATTTATTGCACCAACCTTGGGTTGCCGACTTAATGCGTATTAACAAAAGTTTTATTGTTAAACGCAACGCCGAAAATAAACGTGCAATGCTCAAATCATCGAAACAATTATCCGCTTATATTCATGACACAGTTGCAAACCGTAATCAAAATATTTGGATTGCTCAACGTGAAGGCAGAGCGAAAGATGGTATTGATAAAACAAATGCAGCACTAATTTCGATGCTATTGCTAAATAAAGATAAAAAAATGCCAATTGCTGATTATTTAGAGCAATTGAATATTGTACCTGTATCAATTTCTTATGAGTTTGATCCCTGTGACAATGATAAAGCAATCGAGCTTGCTGAAAAAGAAGCAACCGGCAGCTATATAAAGCAGGAAGGTGAAGACCTTAAAAGCATAACTCAAGGCTTAATAGGTCAAAAAGGTCGTGTTCACTTAGAATTCTGTCAGCCAATCAAAGGCGAGTTTGCTGATAGTAAAGAAATTGCGGCAACTATAGACCAAGAAATTATTGCTAACTATAAACTTTACGATAGTAACTTGGTTGCACATGCTGCATTGAATCAAGAACAAGCTGATAGCTCAGTACTTGCACAACTTAATCAACGCATGGAAAACCTCACTGTTGAGCAAAAGCATTGGTTATTGACTATGTACGCTAACCCTGTATCTGCAAAAGAAGCACTTTAATGTTTTGAGTAGAAGAAAATCACTATATTGATTGTTCATCACCCCCTACTTTTAAAGTGATGATAGTAAAAACAAAAAGCCGTATTTTTCAATATGGCTTTTTTAAGTTTTAAATTAACTTTAAGCTAACTAGGTTACTTCTCTTGATAAAACGCAGACATCGCTTTATATAGTGAATATAAATCCACTTTAGAGCCAACAGCGTATGGTGAATGAATTGACAAGATCGGTACACCGAAATCAATTACTTCCATATTGTCGTTAGATAAATCACTGCCAATAGTACCGCCAGAAGCCTTACCTTTATAGGTTGAAGTCTGCCATTTAATATCAGCATTATCTAAATAGTTGCG
>ENA-ORXI01002590-ORXI01002590.1-sediment-metagenome-genome-assembly--contig:-NODE-2590-length-12866-cov-3.728439_pt1 | contig 12866 bp, 18 predicted proteins | sample MGYA00237861_ERZ511468 | MGnify/ENA primary metagenome ERZ511468 (study PRJEB26299, sample SAMN06266213) | sediment metagenome | isolation source: Hudson Canyon methane seep mesocosm | place... | reverse complement strand
ACTGCTGGAGGTATAGGTGTTGATTTGAAATTCAGCACCGGCCTTGGCCCCCGCACTGTCATAACGCTGGCCGTAAATGCCGTAACCAGAGCCATCTTGATCATAGGATGACCAGGTCGCCACAAAGCCGCCATCATTGAGGGCGGTGACGCTGGGGGAAGATTGAGCGTTAGTGGTATAGGTATTGACCTGAAATTCAGCAGTGCCTTCAGCTGCAGGCGTTATGACCACGGTTGAAGGTGGTGTTGAACTATGGGTACTGTAAGTAATGCTATTGGAAACTGCCTGGCTCACAGTGATTTGACTGGTATCGACATGGGTCCCATCTTTAGCTCGGATTTCCACTTTACCCTCAGAAGAGGCGTAGGCTTTATAAAACCGGCCAAAGCCATTGGTATCGGCATTCAATGTAGCGGTCACACCGGTGGCAACTTCAAATGCCGTTTGTGCGGCACCGGAGGTGTAGGTGAAACTTTTAGAGGCGCCACCCGTATCCACTCCGTCAACCGTGATAGCTACCGTATCATTAGCTACAGCCGCATTAACATCAAATTGTGCCCGAATCGGTAAGCCCATACTGGTACCATCGGTACGCCGAATCAGAATCGAATTATTCGCATCGGTTAAGGCCTGGTATTTTTCAGTAAAGGTCGGGTTACTGTTCAGTGCTAATACCATGCCGGCAGCAGTCTGCGTGGCTGTTTCTGCCTTGTCGGCCGTGTAAGTCACCGTTAAGTCGCCACCATCGCCATCGGCGCCCCGAATGGTTAAACTTAAACTGTCTCCCTTGGCAGGAGTGTCCGCAGCAAAGATATCAAAGCTGGCGACATCATACGTGGTACCGATCGCATTGGCTTTTTGATCATTAATGGCAAGAAAGATGGTTTCACTGGCACCGGGACCTACCTGAAAGGTCGAGCCGGTAAAAGTACCGTCGAGTAATTTTTTGTTGTTAAAGGACGAGGTGATAGCAATGCGCGATAGTTCAGTGGTCAGTTGTTCGTATTCATCATTAAGATTAGAACGGTCACTGTCAGTATTGGTATCGTTAATCGCCTGCATCGCTAACACCCGCATCCGGTGCAGGATCGCAGTCGACTCTTCCATAGCCCCTTCAGCGGTTTGTGCGAGTGATATGGCATCATTAGCATTTCGGACGCTCTGGTTTAAACCCTGAATCTGGCTGCTCATTTTATCCCGAATCGCTAACCCTGCCGCATCGTCTTTAGCCGAGTTAATCCGTTGGCCGGAAGACAGGCGCTCCATAGCAATATCTAAGTCTTTGCGCGACTCATTCAGATGTCTCTGAGCGGAGACAGAAGCGATATTGGTGTTAATGGTTAGTGCCATAATTTAATTTCCACGCCAATACAGCGGCAAAAGATTACCCCTTTCAGAGTAAAATGCCCGACTATGGTTTGGTTGTTACCTCTTTAAGTTATTGTTTTTTAATGATTACTATTTCTAATTCACCTGTAAAAGTTATTGTGCTTAACTAATCAAGCAAACGAGATGCCAAAAGTGGGGTAATGGACCGGCCTTTAGGGCGTACATAGAGCCGTCACGGAACAGACTTCGATCCAGTTTAATGACGTTCAAGTCGCGTCTATGCGGGATAAATTAGGATTGGAATGGCTCACAAAATACAAGGCCGCCGAAATGAAAGACGACAAACTGGTCGAAAAAATAGATTATTTAGAGAATAAAATGATCGATATAACGATCTCTTTTAACAGTTTAGAAAACCGTCTGAGTCACCTTCAAACCGAATTTAACCGGATGTAATCCCCGCCTTTAATCCTTAGCCTTTCTTTTTCCCGGCCCCGTTTAGCCGCTCGGCTATTTCTTCGGGCGTCGGGTTATAGTACGGTAATAATTGTTTCGGATTAGAATGGCCCGTCATCCGGGTCAAATCTAAAATGCCCAACTTATTCGCCAGGTTAGTGATCGCTTCATGGCGCGAATCATGAAAAGTTAATCCGGTTATCCCGGTTTTTGAACAGGCCCGGTAAAAAGCCGATGACACGCTATTTTTTGTTGTTGTCACCGTGGCCCGCCATCGTTGATCGAATAGCACCCGGGCGCTTGGGGTGAGCGGGACGGTCCGGGTGGCGTTTTCAGTCTTGCCTTCAACGACCTGGATATAAACCCCGTGATCGTCCACCTGTCGGACCCGACAGACTTCGCCGCGCCTTAACCCGGTTTCCAATGAAATCAACCAAAAAAGGGCCGCTAATTGCCGCGATTCGGTAATTTCCCCATCAATGCCAGGGTAATTCATCGCTGTCAAAAGGGCCGGAATTTCATCATCGCCGACGCGCCGGTCCCGATGTGCCGGTTCTTTGGCCCTTTTGGTGTCGGAAACTGGATTAATCTGGAGCCACCCCCATTCCCGCCGGGCCACCGTAAACGCGTTAGATAAGATCGTCAGGTCGCGATTAACCGACGACCCTTTCAACGGTCCCCGGTCGCCCCCCTTTAAACGCCAGTCGCGAAATTCGGCAATATGCCGAACGCTAAGATCGATTAAGGTGACGTCGGCCAGTTTTGAATGTTCCAGGATAAAATTTAACCGTAATGTTTCTTTGTTCGCGCCGGCCTTGGTCGGTGAAACTTCGTCGCGGTATCGTTCCAGAACGTCGGCAACATACTTGCCGCGCATCACTTGGATTACTCCCTGGCCCGACATTTCCAGTTCTTTTTCTGCCGCCCAGGCCCTTGCCGCCGCCTTGTTGTCGAATCGCTTACTGATCCGCTCCCGGTTAACACAAACTTCGACGCGAACCCGGGTCTTTCCTGTGCTTGTCTTTGTCGTTCTAAATGTGGCCATTATGGTCCCTCCTGGCGTAAACTTTTGGCGCCGGTGCCGAATTTTACGCCGACGGTGCCGGACGCTTGTCGCCGTGGCGTAAATTTGGCGTAAACTTTTGCGGATTGGTGCTTTTATTTGCTGATATTTGATAAACCACCAGGCAACAAAAAACCCCGCAAACGCTTGGTTTGCGGGGCTTTGAGTTGATTTAAAGAGATTTGAAAATCGCCAAAAAACTATAAATGGTGCCCGAGGCCGGAGTTGACAACCCCCGTATTTACTGGGGTCTAGGGCCTTCTGGCGTAACCGTGGCGTAAACTTTCTAAAAAACCAATTAACCTACCCCGCTACTTAATGGGATATTCTAACCCATTATGGGAAAAAATGACAACCTGGGCAAAAAATAGCGGTTAATGCCCGCCTATATAATAAGGAGTAACTTATCCACAAATTTTGTGCATAAGCCTGAGTAAAAGACGCCCAGGGACCCACCGCCCCTGGTCCCGACGGCCCTGGTTAGCAATTAACCGTTGTCGGTGTTCAAATATCTATTTAACCAGGTAAGAACATCGGCTTTTCTGGTCGGGAAATCTTCCAGGGTGATTTCATAACTTTCTAACTGCCCATCGGAATAACTTGTTTCCCAGGGCTTTTCTTTTTTTTCACGTTCAACAAGCTGCCGCGTTTTACCCCTACGCATATTGTCAGAAGAACCTATAGACCCATCGAGATACCCTGTGATAAATTGGTGTCACAATAAGAGCTTTGGAGTGGGGTGAATATAATGGAATCGTTTATCAAGCTAATGTTATTGTGTTCCACTGTTATTGTGGTTGGTTGTGCTCAGAGTTTGAGTCCGAATGTTAAGCGTGTCCAGTCGGAACCTGTGGTGGTAAATGTCCCTAAGGCTGGAGAAGAGAAGACAGGAGAGATAGGTGATACTCTCGTGTCTAAAACCATCAAAACTGAGATAGAAGTAATAAAAGTCAACAACTCAGTCGATTGCTGTCTTGCTTTAACATTCCAAGCGGGAACTTACGAGGCTATGTGGGAAGATAACACAGGGGTATACTACGGATCGCTTAATAATGTCTTAGTAAGCTTCACTGGAAAAGGACAAAACGGTGGATACGTGATCCCATTTGTAAGCAGGAATAGCCAAAAAAACGTAACAGTCTGGCAGGGGCGAGTGTTTGATTTGCACCCTACGGCAAAAATTCCTACAGATAGTTATATTACATTCACTCGAGGAAAAGCGACAAAAACAAAGGAGCCATTTTTCAAACAGGAGCTTATTTATAACGGGAAATATGGAAGTAATATTAAGTTTCTTTATAGGGAGTTGTCCAATGACATGATGAGACCCTCATTCAACCAAGATATTCAATATGACTTAAATGAAAGCAATGTTATCGGCTTCAAAGGGTCTCGAATCAAAGTGATTGACGCCACCAACCGACAAATCAAGTACGTGGTTCTTAAACCATTCCCTTAACCAACTCTCTAAACATAAACTCAATAACTCGTCTCACAAAGTATACATTCTGATACCTTTCTAGCTTAACGGTAGAATGCATAATCTTGGATAAAAGTCGCCCTGGTCCCGACGGCCCTGGTTAGCAATTAACCATAAACGCTGAAAAAATTAAAACAGAAATCCAGGTTAGTGGACCGCCTGGGCGTCTGATTCTGCTATTTCTTCGGCGCTCTTACTGTGAACAATAATCGGGGTCCCTGGCCCCATGTAAGCGCCTATAATATTAAATTCTGCGTATTCGATCGCTTCATGCCGGGTAAATTCTGACTCATCCATCATTACTTGGATGATTTTATCGTAAGAATAAACCAATAAATCGCATACCAGGGGATCGTCGGGCCGGTTCGTCGTCCCGATTATGGCCGCGTCCAGGCCGTCATATTTTAAAGCCGGCTCCATGCCAGGCCCCCTTTTTATTTATCCAACAAGGCGCTTTCCAGGGCGTCCACCATCATATCATCGACCGATGTTTCGGTTGATTCGGCCGCTTCACGGGCCAGGTTAATTAATATCTGGTAAACCTGTTCTTTACCCATCACTTTTAAAATGCCCATGACTGCATCAACCATTTTTTAAACTCCTTTTTTTTATTAACTTCCCTTGGGGTATTTTTCTTTTACCGCTCGACAATCGGAAATGTATTTGTCAATTTGCGCCTGGTCGCCTTTAACGACGCCGTCCAAATAATCTGTTATAGGCGGGTATGCGTCAAACCTATCTTTTTTATAAGTAGATACGGGCAACGGTTCGCCATTCTCGTCTAATTCGACTGTTATAGTCGGTATATCTTCATTTCTTAACATTAGAAATTCCCTTTATTATTGCCCATACGCTTTAAAAACACCCTGGACAAGCGACCCTGTTCTAGATGTTCCCGCGCCCGCCATCAAACTAATGGCGTTAAGGGTATTTAATTGTGTGGGGACACTTGGTTTTATACCGATCCACATTGGACCAGAATGATTAGCGCCATTATTATATGGCCTGACGTTACTGAAATCGCCGTTGGTCCCTTCTGCGCTATAATGCTCTATTAACTCCATTCTAAAGACTGTATTATTAACGCCGGTGGTCGGGTGTTTGTTCCATATCATCGACCCGTTGTACATAGCCGCAAAACTGTTGGTGCCATCATAATACTGCCGGGTACCTCTGTTATAAGTAACCCAACAAGGATTTGGGGCGCCCCCTCCAATATTCCAGGTTGTAAACGGTACAGAAAACGAGCCTGTTGTGTGAAATTTCATGGACAAAGTCATGGCGCCTGATGTACTTGCAACGGCACTATCTTGACGCATTGTAATGTTGACAAATTCAAAACGAATCGAATCATAACCGTCCAATCCATCAACTTTCAATTCACTTGTCGGCCCCGATGTTAAATTATTCGCTTCACTAATCAAAGTCCATCCACCGCCGCCGCCACCACCGGAACCGTCCGCGCCGGCGGGTCCTTGTGGACCTTGTGGACCTTGTGGACCTTGTGGACCTTGTGGACCTTGTGGTCCGGTTGCCCCAGTTGAGCCAGTTGAGCCAGTCGCCCCGGTTGCCCCAGTGTCGCCTTTATACGCCATTAATTGCCAATACGTTGTATTGGTCGCCGAAACGCCTTGCGATTCTACCAGGGCAATATAACTACTCCCATTAAATGATACCGCGTCCATTGGTTGGTACGTCGTCGAACTGGACCAGTACCCTTTCCAGGCCGGGCGGACCTTCCCTAAATTTATAATTGCCATTAAATAATTACCTCTAATTCTTGATTAGCGTTGATGCTTAAATTACTTGCGGTTCCGGTCCCAGAATAGTCGGCCTTTAAATAACCATCGGCCCCGAATGTCATGCTCCTGGCCACCGAACCGGTCCCGGCCCCGTAATATTCGATCGATAAATCACCGCTATTAACATCAACTGAAAACGTCCCGATCTCATCCAACGACAACGCGGCCCCGGACGATCCGCCGCCGACTGCGGCGCCACTTCCGACCGTGACGACTGACCCGTCCGAATGTTTCGTAAAAATAAAACCGTCGGCCGTATTAACGGCCAATTCGCCAGGCACCAGGTCCGACGCGACCGGTTCCGACCCCGCAACGCTAGAAAATTTTGTGACGATTCTGTTTGTCATGTTAGAAAGTACCGCCAGAAATCTGTTGGCCGTCGTCCATTTTGGACGCCAGGCTTGTGGTCATTGTCGCGATAAAATTGGCATCGTCGCCCAGGGCTGCCGCCAATTCGTTCAAGGTATCCAACGCCCCAGGAGCGCCGCCGACCAGGTTATTAATCGCCGTGGTGACAAATTGCGTGTTAGCGATCTGCGATGAATTATTACCCGATGCCGCCGTCGGGACCGATGCGAACCCGGTGAAGGTGGGCGATGCGATATTCGCTTTTGTATTAACCGCCGCCGTTTGTGCCGTGTCTACCGCATTAAGGGCCGCCGTTTGAGCCGCGTCATTGCCGGTAATTGTCGCGGTTAAATTGGTATTTAACGAACTAAGGGCCGTGTCGGTCGCATAATATCCATCGCCGCCAATAATATCTATGCCCGCCGCCGTCCCGATAAATAATCGGTCCGACACTTCCGAATAAGCCAACTCGCCGGCCGTTAACGACGACGGGACCGATGTTACATTCGAGCGCTTGATTAAAATCTGATTAGCCATTTTTTAAAACTCCTTTTTAGAAATAACCGCCGTCAACCTTGATGGCATTAAATAAATTGTTGGGTAATTCCTGGACGTTATCCAGGCTATTGGACGCAAAATCGGCGACCGTTTTGGTCCGTAGTCGGTCGGCGTCCAGTCCCGACCCGGTTCCGTCCACCGTTTTTATTTTTTCCAAAATTATCCCGGCCGGTTCATCCGCCAACGCGCCAACGTCAACCGTGATAATTTCATTGGTAATATCAACTTTCATACTCCCCCCTTAATCATCGAGTCACACCAGAATCGATTTCGACCCGGCCCTGTAATAATCGCATAACCACCCCGTCATAATTGCGGACCATTTCGACGTCATAATAGGCCGTTCCCGGGGGTAATTGTTCGGTCACGCTTACCGGTATTTTCATCGTAAATGATGAGTCAACGGGCGATATTTCAGAAAAAACAAAAGTCGCCAGGACTGTTTCAGATTCGACCGCCTGGCGCATTTGTCCACGCAAGGAAAACCCCGCCATATCATAAGCCGACCCGTCGTCGCTGATGCGTAAGGTCCTGGTAAATGTCGCCCCTTGTTCGACTAAAAAATTTGCTACTCCCGCCGCCATTAGGCCCCCTTCTTAGATTCTGCGTTAATGTTCATGGTGTACCCGGCCCCGCTTATGGTGTGGGTCGCATCTTTCACAATCCAGGGACCGGCATAACCGTCGCGGAACCCGGATAATGTTAATTTTGTTTCGGCCAATAACCTGGGATCACCTGGCGCCGTAACCGAAACCGTCGCGGTCCCGCGTTGATAATCGGCCAGTTTTGCGGCGGCCGCATTAAGCGCATCCGATGCCGCATTAAATACCTTTCTAAGCGAATAAACCGGCTCCCCTTGGCCGACAGTAACGTCGACAGTTTTCGCCGCGTCCTGGTCATGATAACGGGCCGAAACCGTTGAAAACTTGCCCCTTTCCTGGAAAGTCACCTGGTAACTGGTGACGTCTTTTTGGACCAGGGTAATTTCTGCTAAATTCTGGCCGCTTACTGATTTGGCCGCGCCGCGTTCGGCGAAAACCAAAAGGCCCGGCGTTGGTTTTGCAATGCCGCCCAGGTCCCGCGCCAACCGGGTCAATAAATTAATATCCGATTCGTCGACCTGGTTAATGACGTCGTAATCAATACCAGAAAAGGCCCCGGAAATTTTCGGGTCCAGGCCATGCTCCTGGGCGATCTTTTTGACAATATCAACTAATTTTATTTTTTCCGGTGTGGTCCCTTCTTTTTGCCAGGTCCGTATTTTTGTTGCTTTCAAAGATTGCCGCATATTGGCCGCTTTGGCCCGGATCGCCATTGTTTCGGGCGGTCCCGAAAGGGTTATTTCATCGACGATATAAACGCCCATCAGGGCCAGGCTTTCTTCCTTATACCCCAAATAAATGGTTAATTCGGCCCCGGTCCTGGGCAAAGCAACATCGTTGCCGCGATCGTCCAGGATAATTTCGGCGGTGTCAGATTTTAGGCCCGACTCATCTTTTACGGTCAACGAAACCAGGCGTTTTTTTATTGCCTGGGTAATGTCTTGGCTATCCGCCAGGACCTTAAAATAAGGGGTGATTAGTCCCATAATTTAACGCCGTCCGTGGTTTTGGGTGGCTCGATTTCTGGCAATTCTACCAAAAGGCCGCGCGGTAATTCTGGCCCGTGGTCGGCCAGGCCCGGATTAGCCAGGTAAACTTTTTCGGCCGTTCCATCGGTGGACCCGTAAAACCTCCAACAAATATAATCGATCGTATCGTTTAATAAGGTTCTGTATCGCATTTAATCCGTTCCATATCTTTTAAGTCCCAGGGAAAAAGTTATTTTCCGGGGCGTTCCGTCGCGGTTAAAAACTGTCTGATTTTCAGAAATTGACTCGATCACAAAAAGGCCCAAAACATCGCCGCGCCCGGTAATGAGTCGCAACGGTTGACCTTCTGCCGCACTTGAGCGCATAACACCCAACTGGCCCAGGCCCCCTTTATAATGCGGAAAAATAACCCCCGACATTTTTACCGACTCCCCACCCGGTCCGACATATTGCAACGCCGATCCGTTGCCGACGCGTTCCTGTTCGGCCCACCGGTAACTGGTTTCCCGGCTAAGATCACCATATACGGCCGAATCGACCGAAAACCGAAAATCACCTAACGACATGAGTGCTTGAGCCATTTTTTATCCTAAATCAAATAACGCGGCGCGATGATTGTCGCCCGCTTGTTGTTCGCGTTGCCGCATTTGAATTGCGACCTGGGCCGCTATTTCTTCGGACGACTGCCCCGGGGCCGCGTTAACGGTAATCGGGGCATTGATATTGGTGGCGCTTGAATTGTTCGCCCCGGGCGCCTTGATCGCCGGCAATGCCTGGTTGGTGGTGTAGCTTTCGATCGATGTTCCGCCGCCCATCCAGTCCGGCAAAATACTTTTAACCTGGTTAATCATTCCCAGGACCGAATTAACCCCGTCCATAAATGTCGCTTTGATGCCGTTCCAGATTCCGGTAAAAAACTCCGAAATCGCGCCCCAGTTTTCATAGATTAAATAGGCCCCGGCGGCAATGGCCGCAATGGCCAGGCCGATCGGATTGGCCAGGACAATCGCCTTTAAGGCGGTGAAGGCGACGCCGACCGCGCCGATAGCGACGGAAAACGCCGCCCAAATTTTGATACCGACCGCGATTGCAACCAGTAACCCGCCAACAACGGCGGCAATAGTCACAATGCCTTTTGTTAGTGTTGGGTGTTCTTTGGCCCATCCGGTCATCCCCTGGACAATGCCCTTAATCCCGGCGGTAATTGCTTTTAAAGCCGGTAATAATTGATTGCCGACGGTAATCGCTAACGATTCCATCGCACTTTTAAATTCTTTAATTCCGCCGGCCATGTTGTCACCCATCTGGTCGGAAATTTGTTTTGCTGTCCCCTGGGAATTTTTGACCTGGTCCAGAAATTGAGTGATCCCGGACTGGCCCTGACCCAATAACTCGACCATCCCGGCCGCCGGTTCTTCGCCGAAAATATCTTTTAATATTTTCAGTTTATCCGCGTTACCCATGCCATCGGACGCGGCCGCCAGGTCGCCGATAATGTCGACCATGTTCCGCATATTACCCATTGAGTCGACCGTCGAAACGCCCAAATCTGCCAGGGCGTCACTTGCGGCCCCGGTGGGTGCTGACAATCGTAAAATCGCCGCTCTTAATGTCGTTCCGGCCTGACTGCCTTTTATGCCGACGTTGCCTAGTAACCCGGTCATCGCCGAAACTTCTTCCAACGAAACCCCAACCGACGACGCGATCGGCGCGACGTATTTCATCGTTTCGCCCAACATTTCCAGGGTCACATTGGACGATGTAAAGGTTTTGGCCATGACGTCGGAAATCCGGCCCATGTCGGCCGCTTCAAGTTTAAACCCGGACATAACATCGGACGCAATATCGGACGCTCTACCCAGGTCGGTGGCACCCGCTCTGGCCAGATTAAGTAACCCCGGCATTGACGCGACGATCTGATTTGTTTTAAACCCGGCCATCCCCAAAAAGGTCATGCCTTCGGCCGCTTCGGCCGCCGAAAAACTGGTCGTTGCGCCCAGGTTTCGGGCCGCATCCGTTAAGGCCGCCATATCTTTCCCGGTGGCCCCGGAAATCGCGCCCACTTTCGACATGGATTCTTCAAACGCAATAGCCGAATCAACCGGCCCCCGTAATGCCTGGCCGATCTTTCGTCCGGCCCCGCCGACGGCATCGGCCGCAAAGGTCATCTGCATGGATTTTTCCATGCGTTTATTCATCCGGGCCATTGCATCGGATAATTTACCCGTCGTTCGCTTGGCATTATCAGCCGCCCGTTTTAACGGGGCGGTCATCTTATCGACCGCCTGTAATATTACGCTAACTTTTAAATCGGCCATTTAGTCCGTCCGTGTTCGTTCGATCGCCAACTTATGAAACCTGACAATATCGGCCAAATCCATTGACCACAATTCCGACGGCGGCCAATGATATACCACCGCCAAATCCGCCAATACTGCATAAATATCGCCAGGGTTTACTCCCCCATCATTTTCGCCACTAGATTGGACGCGGCGGTAAAATCGGCAACGTCCAAATCATCAACGGCGTCCGGCGGCATCCCGCCCAGGGCCGAAATCATCGAAATTGATTTTTCGACGTCGGTCCCGGCGCTTTCCATATCGCGTAAGTCCCGGGCCTTCGGACGCCGAATCGAAATTTCTTTCAACTCGACGCCTTCCAACATAATGGGATATTTAAGTTTTAACTTTTTCATCAAGCGCCGATCGCCGCACGAATATCGGCGAGTGCATCAACGCCGTTAATCACCCGCGTCATATTCGGAACATCGATTAAAATAACATCCTGATTATCGATCGATAACGAATAATGGCGGGCCGCGATCGAAACTTTTAATTCCGATTTTTCCCCGGCGGACCAGGACCCCATATCGATCTCGGTCCAGGACCCATTAAGTGTTACCCGGATCGGCGTGATTACGCCATCCTGGTCCAACGCGCCGCGCATGGTAATGTTAACCATTTCACCCGGGGCCAGGCCCAATTTAGTAAATAAATTAGGGTCATAATCTGAAACCGTAAAAGACGCTTCAAGTTTTTCCAGACCCATGTCGACCTCGATCGGCGCATCCATGCCGCCGGCCCGGTATTCTTCGGTTTTTAAAGTTAATTTAGGTAAGGTTATTTCATCGACGCGGCCGGCATAATCCCGACCGTCGACGTATAGGTTAAGGTTTCGTAAAACCTGGGGCATTTTACTGGCCATTATAGGATTTCCTCTAAGTAATCATTAACTAGACTTGATCTGAAAGTAACGTGTTCCGCCGGGTATGGTGGGGTAAAATCAAAATCGAAATATATTTTTCCCGCCGCGATGGTGGCCGGCGTATTAAGTTCTGGATCAGCCCAACACTCGCCGCCAATAATTGCGCCCAATGCTTTGAGTTCGCGCAAATAGGCGTTTACCGACTCCGTGACGTCCTCGATATAGGTTTTCGTGATATTCCTATCGACGGCCCATAAATGCGCCCGCAAAAGACTCTCGTTAATCATGTCCGCCGTTCTTCTGACTGACAGAAAAGCAAATTTAGGATCAGACGAACAAGTCCGGTTTCCCCAAAGTCTAAAGCCTTGTTTTTGAATTACCGTGGCCACTTCATTTTCATTCAGATAATTGGCCCTTGCATTAGCATCGCCTAGGGTAAAATCAATCGCCCGCTCTGTGCCAACAATGCCATAAATTTCGGTATTCGATGGCGACCACCAAAACCCGCGATCGTTGTCCGATCGTGAAATCAACCCGGCCACCCGTGGCGACATGGGTTCGATCAAATTACTATCCGTCGCGGAGTCATAAACAAGGGCATTAGGATCGACCAAATAAACCCGGGCGGACCCGTATAAATTTCGTGCTGTAATCGCCGCCGCGTCGGTCGTGCTTGGGCCGTCAGCAATAATCACCGCCTTTAATCGCTCCGCGATCGGCATCATTTCGGTAATGACAGACTGACCGGCCCCCGGCGCTAAGATCACCCGGGGCGTGACGCCCAGTATTGGCTCCGCCGCTAATAACGCATGAACGCCTTTGTATTGCCCGGTGACGGTATCCACTCCCCCCGCCAGTCCGGCGTTTGCGGTTGATAAGGTATTGTTAACCGTAAAATAATCAGTACCCCCTATGTCTGTTACGGCGCCGACTGTTGTCCCAGACCCGTAAATATAAGCCGAAATAGTCGGATTGCCCGCACTTTGCGCCGTTATGGTAATCACAATGTCGGTTGTTACCGTCGAGCCGACAACA
>ENA-ORXI01002585-ORXI01002585.1-sediment-metagenome-genome-assembly--contig:-NODE-2585-length-12883-cov-12.314774_pt1 | contig 12883 bp, 12 predicted proteins | sample MGYA00237861_ERZ511468 | MGnify/ENA primary metagenome ERZ511468 (study PRJEB26299, sample SAMN06266213) | sediment metagenome | isolation source: Hudson Canyon methane seep mesocosm | place... | reverse complement strand
GTCAACAAACTTTGGAGCCATTTACAGATGAGTAACGCCTTAAAAGAATATTTAGTCGCTAGCCAAGAGCGTGTCGAAAAGGCTTTAGATTTACGCTTACCCGCTAATAGCATTTTACCTAAAAGACTGCATGACGCGATGCGGTATAGCGCGTTAGATGGCGGTAAACGTATGCGCCCTATGTTGACTTATAGCGTCGGAAAAGCCTTAGGCATAGAGCCTGAAGTGCTAGATGGTCCCGCTTGCGCGGTTGAGTTTATTCATGTGTATTCTTTGATTCATGATGATTTACCAGCGATGGATGATGATGACTTGCGCCGTGGTAAAGCGACATCGCATGTGCAATATGATGAAGCGACTGCTATTTTGGCGGGTGATGGCTTACAAACTTTGGCCTTTCAAGTTTTGGCTAATGATGACAGTATGCAGTCTAGCGCTGAAACACGTATAAAAATGATTCAAGCTCTAGCAAAAGCGAGCGGTTCACAAGGCATGGTGGGTGGTCAGGCGATTGATTTAGAATCAGTAGGTAAGAAACTTACTTTGCCTGAACTAGAAAACATGCACATCCATAAAACTGGCGCGTTAATTCGTGTGGCTGTGCAATTAGCGACTTTATCTAAGCCAGATTTAGATCCTGCTGTGGCCGCTAAATTAGATCATTATGCGAAATGTATCGGCCTTTCATTTCAGGTGAAAGATGATATTTTAGATGAAGAAAGCGATACGGCGACTTTAGGTAAAACTCAAGGTAAAGATCAAGATAACGATAAACCCACTTATCCGGCTTTACTGGGATTAGATGGCGCTAAAGAGAAAGCTCAGAATCTACATGAGCAAGCTTTAGAGAGCTTAGCTGATTTTGGCCCAGAAGCTGATGTATTGCGTGATTTATCTTTGTATATTATTCAGCGCGATCATTAATACAACTATATTGAGCAGCCAGTAAAAAATTAATTTAACATTTCTGGAGGATGGGTAGAATGCAGTACCTGCTTTTGGGTGCGTAATGAAACCCATCGATTTCACGAAGAATGATGGGTTTCGCAAGAAAACGCTCTACCCATCCTTGTATCTCTCCAAACCATGATACATTGCTTAGCTGGCTTTATATCATAGTGCATGATCAGAGTTTGTACCCATCCTTAGATGAAAGTCTGTGACGTAGATAAAACCCATGCGCTAATTTTTCTTAAAACTGAATGGTATCCAAGTCCGTCCAACACTGGAATGAGGCTGAATGAACAAGGCGAGTATACAAGAAATGAACACAATAGGTATTGATGTTAGTAAAGCTAAAATAGACTGTGCATGGCTTAGAGAGGAAGGAAAACTAAAATTTAAAGTATTTCCTAATACTCTTCTAGGTTGTAATGACCTCATTAAGTGGTCGTTAAAAAATACAGGATTAGAAATTAATCAACTCCATTTTATTATGGAAGCAACAGGCATTTACCACGAACAACTTGCTATGCAACTTTATAATGCAGATACCATGGTGTCTGTAGCCAACCCTGCGCAAGTGAAATTTTACGCACAAGGGCTAGGCGTAAGAACTAAAAATGATAAAAAAGATAGTGCTGTTTTAGCACGTTACGGCTTAAAGGAAACGCCTAAACTTTGGCAGCCAGAACCCGTAGAAATAAGAACGTTAAAAGCTTTAATTGCTCGTTTAGATGGCATAGAGAAAGACTTGCAACGTGAGAAAAATCGTGAAGAAAAAGCGATTATTAGCAAAGCTCCCGACGAAGTCCTTAACTCAGTAAAACAAATGATTGGACTTCTTGAAACGGAACAAAAAAGGCTTGATAAACTGATTGAAGAACATATTAATAAACATAAAAATCTCAAAGAAAATAAAGCATTACTTAAGAGTATCCCAGGTGTAGGCAAAGTGGTTGCCACTCGAATGTTAATGCTAATGGGAAGTCGTGAATTTAAAAGTGCTAGCCAGTGCGCAGCCTATTTGGGACTAGTGCCAGTAGAGCGCCTGTCGGGAACGAGTGTAAAGGGGCGATCACGGCTTTCTAAAGCAGGTAATCCTGCTATTCGTGCAAAGCTGTATATGGCCGCAGTCGTCGCAACACGCTACAACCCCGATATTCAAGCCCAGTACGAGCGCTTGACTAAGAAAGGAAAAAGTAAAATGTCAGCATTAGGTGCTGCGATGCGGAAATTAGTCCAAATTTGTTTTGGTGTCTTAAAACACCAAAAACCCTATCAACCACAAGTGGGTTAATTACCCCCTTGCGTTTGATTTGGAGAGATGGTATCTACGGTAATGTTAAATGTGTTTACACAGGCGCTTAATTAATCGTTTTTAATTTATAAAAAGAAAAATACACAATGTTTAAAACAAAAGTAACCATAGCGACTCTATTATTGCTCGTGCTTGCCGGTGCTAACGCTTGGCAATACTGGCTAAAGCCTGCGCCGATGGCACCAGAATTAACATTAACTAGCTTAAGTGGAGAGCAGGTAAATTTACAAGCCTTAACAGGGAAGCCGGTATTGGTTAGTTTTTGGGCGACGAGTTGTGGATTATGTTTAATGGAAATTGATGATTTAATTGCTTTACATAATCAATACCAAGCTCAGGGCTATATTACGTTGGCGGTGGCTTTATCTTATGATTCTTTGCCCGCTGTACAAGCAATGACCCAGAGCAAGTCTTTACCTTATACAGTGATTTACGATAAACAAGGTGATTATGCTAAGGCGTTTGGTGGTGTGCGTATGACGCCGACACACTTTCTGATTTCTCCTGCTGGACAGATTATTTGGCAGAATGCGGGGCCGATTGATCGCACTGAGTTACAGGCGTTAATTGGTCCTTTACTATCGTAAGCAAAAAGATTGGGGAGTAAAAATGCAAGACATCTTTGAAAAAGGTATGACGTTAATTGAGCTTACAGTTGTGTTGCTTATTCTAGTCGCTTTAGCTGGTTTGGCTATTCCGTATGTGGGTAGTACGAATCGTATGGCTTTATGCCAAGCGACTGATGCCAGTATGCAGGCGGTTAAAACTGCGATTATGGGGGGCGGGGCTAATTCGGGGTTTTATATGGATTTGTTGGGAGAATATCCGCGAGATAGGTTTGATGCTAACGGATATAACTTGGCCTATCTTTTCGTAAGAGATAACGGGCTTGATGATGATGGAGATGGGGTGGGGACTGATTTTGACGGTGTATTTGACCCTGATGAAGAGTGGCGAGAATTTAACCCTAAAACCGCTGTCGGCTGGCGTGGGCCTTATTTGATGAGTGGTGGTAGAGTGCCGGCTGGTTTGAATAATAGTTTTGCTGATATATATGATCCAGCGGATGCACTCACTAATACTTTTACCATGCATGTAGATATTACTGCCGATGCTGGCTCTCATGTTATGGATGCTTGGGGTAGGCCGATTATTTTACAGGTGCCTTATTCTACTGTTGCTCCAGTAGGCTATAGTCTTGATAATGCCCGTTTAGTTTCAGCTGGGCCTGGAAATGGAATAGGCTCAGGAAATGCGGTTATTAATACGGCGATTCGTGATAACCCAAATGCAAATGACCGAGGTGATGATCGAGTTTTGTATTTGAGAGTTCCTGACCCGCTTGTTGGTGGTAATGAGCCTAGTAATGGTTAAGATAGGTATCTCACAAGTTTAAGATCCTTTTCCAGAGGGAGATGCTTAGGCTTGCAACTTGTTGTATTTAAATATGAAACAGTTGTATAAGTACTCGCTTAGAAATTATCTTAACACTTTTGTTTGAAGTTTTCCGTAGGATGGGTAGAGCGTCTTTTTGCGAAACCCATCTTCCGCATGAGGCTGATGGGTTTCATTGCGCGCCTAAAAAGCCGGCACTCCATTCTACCCATCCTACAGAAATGTTAGATTATTCTTCCCAAGCTCGGCCATCTCTAGCGAGTAGCGCGACTGAAGCAACCGGCCCCCACGTTCCAGCTGGGTAGCCTTTGGTTTCTTCATTGGACTTTTCCCAAGCCTCTGAAATAGAGTCAATCCACGTCCAAGCTTGTTCGATTTCTGCACGACTGATAAATAAGGTTGGGTTGCCACGCATCGCTTCTAGGACTAATTTTTCATAACCGCCAAAAAGCTTACTGTTTTTGAATGTTTCAGAAAAGCTTAAATCTAGTTTGGTTTTTTGTAACTTAATATTTTCATCAATCCCCGGGATTTTATTTAGCATCTGAATTTCGATGCCTTCATTTGGTTGTAGATGAATAATTAGTTTGTTTTCCGGTAAAGTACGGTAGCTTTCTTGGAATATATTATGTGGTAATTGTTTGAAATTAATTACAATTTCCGTGCGTTTATTCATCATACATTTGCCGGTACGCAAGTAGAATGGAACACCTGCCCAACGCCAGTTATCAATATCGACACGTAAGGCAACAAAACTTTCAGTAGTACTGCTGGTGTTTGCGCCTTCTTCATTGAGATAACCTGGCACTTCTTTGCCTTTGATAAAGCCATCTGTGTATTGGCCGCGTACGGTTTTTTCATGGACGTTTTCTGCGGTAATAGGGCGTAGCGCATCTAATACTTTAATTTTTTCATTATGAATGCTTTGCGCTTCTAAATTAACCGGTGGCTCCATGGCTACAAAGGTTAAAATTTGTAACAAATGGTTTTGTACCATGTCACGCAATTGCCCGGTGTGGTCAAAATAATCCCAGCGACCTTCGATGCCTACTTCTTCGGCAACCGTGATTTGCACGGAATCAATGGTGTTATGATCCCAGTTAGTGGTAAAAATCGAGTTGGCGAAACGTAACGCCAATAAATTAAGTACTGTTTCTTTGCCTAAATAATGATCGATACGGAAAACTTGATCATCATTAAATACGCTAGCGACGGTGTCATTAATTTCTTTTGAGGATTCAAGATCATGACCAATCGGCTTTTCCATGACCATACGTGATTGATCCGTTAGCACGCCAGAGTGCTTTAGCCCTTTGCAGATATGTTGGAATAGGAACGGTGCCACAGCAAAGTAATTGACCATAACGCGCTTGCTAGAGTCAGTAAGTTGGTTGAATATTTTGTATTCTTCAGGCTGGGTTAAATCCATTTTTTGATAGGATAAACGCGCCGAATACTTTTCCCATATCGCTTCGTCAAGTGGTTCACCTAAAAAGTCTTGTAAACTTTTATAGGCAATTTTAATAAAGCTAGCGCTGTCTTCTTCTAGTCTATCGACGGCAATAATGCGTGTATCTGGCTCTAAAAAATTGCCTTTTTCTAAGCGGTATAGAGAAATAATGAGTTTACGGCGTGATAAATCACCTAGCCCACCATAAATAACTAAGTCGCAAGGTGGGAATATTTCTTGTGTTGTTGTCATTTTTTTATTTTTTTGATTGAATAGTGACCTAGCTTTATAGCGCCAGAGCTTAAAGGTAATAAAACTGGGGCGTTTATGCTATAAACGCCAGTAATGTTTGTGGCAATGATTTAGAGTATATTACCCCCATAGCTAAAAGTAAATATTGTACTCGGAGGTGAAAAATGAAATTTAACCCTTGTAAAGGTGGCGCGTGGTGTGAAGATACCGGTACGCACTGTAATGGTTGTGGTCGTTCACATGAAGAAATTGCAGAAACGAAAGTATTGATGAAAGGCTTGGTTGAATTTGCGCAAAAACAAGAATATGAAAATCCTGATGACTTTGCGCAATTTATTGGCGAGACTTTAGCAAGAAAACTTCAGAAGCCTTAAGTGTTATATAGGAGTGAACATCATGAAAATAAGCCCTGATATTTTGCCCGAATTGATTCAAGCAGTAAATAATACGGTAACAGAGCATGCTGATGAACTTACTGAGTTAGATAAGGCAATTGGTGACGGTGATCATGTTATTAATTTACGGCGCGGCTTGGATGCTTTGTTAGCGCAGCAAGATGAAGTTGCTCAGTTAGATTGGGCGAGTGCTTGGCAAAAAATAGGCATGACCTGTATGAGCAAAATTGGTGGCGCTTCAGGTTCTTTATTTGGTACTTTGTTTGTTAGCATGGCAAAAGTAGCTAAAAATCAGCCGGTTGATGTGGTTGTATTTGCTCAGGCGTTTTCAGCTGGTGTTGAGTCTATGAAGTCACGCGGCAAGGCTGAGGCTGGAGAGAAGACGATGCTGGATGTCTTGATTCCTGTAGCGCGAGTTTTACAAGATAGTGCGAGTAACGTTGAATTAGCAGATTTGTTAGTGCAAGTTAAAGAAGCTGCGCAGCTCGGAATGGAATCAACGCGAGATATGTTGGCGACTAAAGGGCGCGCTTCTTTTTTAGGCGAGCGCAGTATAGGGCATATTGATGCAGGAGCAAAAAGCAGTCAGTTAATGATTGCTGCGCTTGTTGCTACTTTACAAAGTAAATAAAAAGGTATTTATGGCAAATTTTTTTAATACAGGGCTGACCCAGCAGCAGTTTTTAGACCAATACTGGCAGAAAAAACCGTTATTAATACGCCAAGCCTTTACTGATTTCGTATCGCCTATTAGCCCAGAAGAGTTGGCAGGTTTGTCCTGTGAAGATGAGATAGAGTCACGTTTGATCGAAGAGCACGGGCAGGATAGTAATACTTGGCAAGTGACTTGCGGACCATTAACGGAAGATGATTTTGCACGCCTGCCGGAGACGCATTGGACAATGCTCGTACAGGATGTTGATAAGCATTTGCCGGAATTGCAATATTTACTTGATCCCTTTCGTTTTATTCCCGATTGGCGGCGTGATGATTTAATGATCAGTTATGCGCCAGAATTTGGGACGGTAGGGCCGCATACCGATGGCTATGATGTGTTTTTATTGCAAGCTATGGGCGAGCGTCGCTGGCAAATTGGTGGGCAGCCTATTCGTGAAGCTAGATTAGTTGATGGCTTGGGATTGCAAATATTAGCCGAATTTACAGCTGACCAAACTTGGGATTTGCAGCCAGGCGATATGTTATATCTACCACCGCATTTTGCACATCATGGTGTTGCACTTAATGATTGTATGACTTTTTCTATTGGCTTTCGTGCGCCGACTCAAGTTGAAGTGCTGGATGCCGTGGTGAATAATTTGCTTGAGCAGCAACTTGGTAAAGCTGAATATAGCGATCCTGATTTGTTATTAAATAAGCAGAGTAGTGAGATCGATGCTCAATCAGTTGCACGCTTGAAACGAATGTTGCATCAGGCGATTGATGATGCTGAGCCTATTTTGGCGAGCGTATTAGGTAAAATTGTTACTGAAACAAAACCTAGTTTGGCTGCTTTAGCGACAGAAGCTGCGACTGATTTACAAGAAGTGGATGAGCTGACTGCGCTATTTGAACAAGGCGAGATATTGCAGAAGAATTCGTATTTTCGTTTTGCATGGTCTGCCAATGCAATAAGTGGTCAAGTGTATATGTCCGGTGAGGTATATGAAGTTGATTTGCAGGGTGTTAAGTATTTGCCATTATTGACTGAACAGGTCATTTTAACTAGCAATGATTGGCAAGAGATACTTAAAAATCAGTCAGCGGCTTTGTTATTATGCCAGCTGATTGCCGAGGGTGGCTGGTTTTGGGCGGAGGGTTAAAGCGTGCTCTTAGAATTCAATTTTTAATAAGATCCAAAACTATAGCGAAATACAAGGCAGTATTTCTTAGTCATATATTTGTGAAACATAGTGCGTGATCTCTTGCGCAGTAACGGGTTTAGAAAACCAGTAGCCTTGGGCAAAGTCACAGTTGTTCTCAACTAAAAACTGTAGTTGTTCTTGTGTTTCTACGCCTTGGGCTATCACTTTCTGCCCTAAATCATGAGACATCGAGATGATAGCGCGTATAACCGCTTGGTCTTTTTGGTTATTAGTAATGTGACGAATAAATGAAGGGTCAATTTTTATATGGGTCGCAGGCAAGTTTTTTAGCTCAGACAGTGATGAGTGACCTGCACCAAAATTATCAATGGCAATAAGCACTTCAGAATCAACTAGTCGTTGCATAATCTTGGTCGCCATCTCCGGCTTTTTCATAAAAGCGCTCTCATTAATTTCAAGTTCTATCCATTCGCGTCGTGCGCCAGTGGCATCAATTTTTTCAAGAATATTATCTGTAAATTCCATATCAAGTAGTTCTACAGGGGAAATATTGACGGATATTTTGCCGAAATTAAAGTCTTCTTTTGACCAGCAAATCGCTTGTAAGCATACGCGAGTGATAGCCCAATTATTGAGTTTAGTAATTAAACCTATCTTTTTGGCCAGCGCTATAAATTCTTCAGGTTCAATTAGGCCTAAATCTGGGTGTTGCCAGCGGATTAAGGCCTCATAGTTATGTATTTTGTTGTTTGCTACGTAATGTTTGGATTGGTAAACAATTTGTAATTCAAAGTTGTCGTCATAACAGTTTTTAGCAAGTGCTTTGCGTAACGCTTGTTCTAGTGCGAGGTGACGGTTATTGGCTTGGTGTAATTCCGTAGTGCAAAATGCGTAGCCCTTTTTTTCTTTCTTTGCTAAGTACATTGCATTTTCAGCCTGTTGAAGTAATGTTTCGCCATCAATACCATCTTGCGGGTAGCTGGCAATACCAATACTCGAACTTAGAGTAAATTTATTTGTATTTAAAGTGATAGGGGCGCGTAAGTCCTGTAATATTTGTGTTACAAATTTTTCAGTCGCATTAGCTGGCGTATTTAATGTAATGAGCGCAAATTCATCACCTCCGATACGCGCCGCTATGTCCGTATCTTGGCTGTGTGCTTGTAGCCTTAAAGCGGTCTCTTTGAGTGCTGCGTCACCCGCAGCATGACCTAGGCTATTGTTGATGATTTTAAATCGGTCAATGCCTATGGTTAACAGGATAAAGTTTTTTTGCTGTTGCTGGGCTAAGTGCGTAATTTCCTTTAATTTTCCCATAAAGCAAGGTCGGTTCATTAGCTTTGTTAATTCATCGACATAGGATAGCTTGTTTAGTTGCTCCTGAGTTTGATTTTCGCGTGTAATGTCGTGGGCAATACCTGCAAGTCCAATGCATTGTTGAGCGCTGTCGTATAGCGGTGCTTCTAATATTTCTAAGCAATGCTTGTTGCCTGTTTTATCGAGTATTTCAATTTTATACTTTGGAGTTTGCTCGCCTTTTAGGCCGCGAGTTGTATAGTCGGCGATATTTTTATTATCTGGGGGGGCAGTTAGGCCTGAGGGGTAAGACTTAGCAAAGTCGCTAGCGCTATAACCTAAAACTGTAGAGACTGATGGGCTGACATAGCTAAGAGTGCTTTCTAAATTATATTGATAAAAGAAGTATTCATCCTGCAGGGTGGCAACTAGGTGCTGATACTTTTGTTGAGTAATGTGCAATTGCTCATTACTCTCTAATGCTTGGCTGCTAATGTTTTCTTTTAAGTTTGTTAGTTCGATATTTTTTGTTTTCTGTTTGTTTTTATTTATTTCTAGCTGCCGGTTCTGGCGTTTAATCCATCCAATCCAAAGTAATAGCGCTAATGTAATCAGGGGAAAACTAATGATCATTTTTTTATTTATTTTGGCCCCAGGCACTAATTCGATAGGCGAATACCAGCGTTGATTAATGGTTTGTTTTTCTTTTTCTGTGATAGCGTTTAGACCTTTTTGAAAAATATTGGCTAATATGGGCCAATCGCTACGCACGGCAATGCTTTCATTGCTACTATTACGCTCATAAAAAGCAGAAAACTTGATGTTATTTAAGAGAAATTTATTCTGAGCAAAGTAACTGGTAGCAAAAAAGCTAATTGCTGCATCGGCCTGTTGGTTATCTACAGCTAGTAAGGCGTCTGAAGCATTTTCTACGTAATAAGGGGAAATACCTTTTATGTCTTTAATAATGTTTTGTGTGTACTGATAATCTTTCACCAGAGCCACGACTTTTCCCGCAAGGCTGTTGTGGTCTTTGATTGTTTGGTTGGATTTGTGGCTTACAATGACTAAAGATTTAAAAATATAAGGCAGGGTAAAGGTAAAGTGGTTCTGACGGTCTGGCCTGTTGACCATGGTAGCGATGACATCAATTTCTTTATTAAGAGCACCTAGGTAGATATCTTTCCAGAGTACACGCTTATCAACTGCTATTTGAATCTGCAGTTTTTGGCTAATTAACTGAATAGTGTCATAGGCGATCCCAGTTAGTTGCCCTGCGTCATTAATAAAGCTGTAAGGCGGGACATTTCCGTCAAATGCAATGCGAATGGGTTGATGCGCTGCTAGCCATAATTGCTCTTCGCTTGTCAATAAAGTCGGTTGTTCGGTGGGCAGTTGTGCTACTTGTGGAGGCTTATTCCAGTAGGTGAAAGTCCTAGTGGGAATAAAGGTCGCAGCAATTAGGCAAGCCCAAAAAATGCTTTTAACTGTTTTTGTCACGAGCTTTCCTTAGGTAAGGTTAATTAATGTCAATTATAGCGCGCTCTTAGCTTTTTTGTTGCATAAGTATATTAATTCATTCTAATTGATATATAATTAATGTTTTCCTAGCTGGAAACTAGTTTTTTTCTTGGTGTTTATTGAGGATAAGCTTTTTTCTAAATAATGGGTTATCTCAACAAGAATAAAATAACTATGTGGGTTTACAGCTTTAGCTCAAGGGGCCAAATAATATTACTAGCGGTTTTTTCGGTAATGTCTAATTCAGTGCGTGCTGAATGGTCTAGCGGCGTTGATTTTAGTACTTATTATACTGATGATGTGGGATTGTTTTCTGTGACACGTCGCCTCTCGTTAGACGAAGATCCGACCCAGCCTATCGTAGATGAGCCAGGTCAAGGGGCTGATGCGGTGTATGAGCCTAACGCTTATGTTAGTTGGGGGACTGAAAATGAGCTGGGTGAATTTGAACTTACTTTGGATGCAGGTGGGTATATTTTTCACACTCATAGTGCATATACGCATGGTTTTTTTCAGATGGAGGTTGCGCAGACGTTAACCGAGCAAACTACAATAAAATTCCTTTATGACTTTGTGCCTGAGTTATTTATTGGTGTGCAATCTTTAGGGGAGGGTGAACATGGTGAAGATGAAGCGGACGAGCGACTTAATAGTCATATTTGGTCTATGCATTTAGAGCGTGAACTATCTGATACCCTAACTTTGCGCGGGCTAGTGCGCTATGGTCTTAGAGATTACGACCAGCCTTTTGCTTACCGTGATACGCAGTTTTTTACTGTTGGCTCGCACTTTGAGTGGGCTATTACTTCTGATATTGAGTTATTGGTCGGCTATCATTTTGAGAGGGGTTATACCGATCATGAGCAAACGGTGCATTACCAAGATGATATAGGTTATATAAATCACTTTGCCTCAGCAGAGCTAAAAATACACTTATTACCTGAGTTAGAAATGAGGGTGATTTTTGATTACGAACATAATGATTTTACCAGCCCTTATGTTTATGATATTCACCATAATGGCAATGAAAATGTTTACCAGGGAGAGCTAGAGCTTTTATATGAAGTCACTGAATCAACCACGCTTAAAGCAGGCTGGCAACATGGTGCCCGGAAATTTAATTATGAAGCGCACACCGTTCATAATAACAATGGCTGGATTGGCATTGAATATCACTTCTGAGCTATCGACCTCAGAAGACTAAAGCAACTATCTTAAATTTAGAGACACGATATTGAACGTGTACTTTCTGCTTCATGACAGAGTTGTGTTAAAATCGCGTATTGATAATCTTTTTGAAAAATAAGGCCGCCTTTAAAGCCCTTATGCATTCAAACTGTATAGCTGACCCTTTACTTATTTCGAACCTAGGTTAAATAAATACATGACAACTGACAACACGACCCATTTTGGCTTTAAACAAGTCGCATCAGAAGATAAGGTCAAATTAGTACGCGGAGTTTTTGATTCCGTTGCCAGCCAATATGACATCATGAATGATTTAATGTCACTCGGAATACACCGCATCTGGAAGCGTGTTGCTGTACAGCTAAGCAATGTCCGTGAAGGTGAACAAGTATTAGATTTAGCGGGTGGCACCGGCGACCTGACCACGCTTTTTTCCAAGCGCGTGGGTAAAGACGGCAAGATTGTCTTAGCCGACATTAACTCAGAAATGTTACGTACCGGACGTGACCGCTTAATTGACCGCGGCTTAACCGGCAATGTCACTTATGCACAGGTCAATGCCGAATGTTTACCTTTTGAAGATAATACCTTTGATTGTGTCTGCATTGCTTTCGGTCTACGTAATGTGACCGATAAAGATTCAGCACTACGCTCTATGTACCGCGTCCTAAAACCTGGCGGGCGTGTGATTGTTTTAGAGTTTTCGCACCCAATCGATAAAGTCACGGAAAAAGTCTATGATTTTTATTCGTTTAAATTATTACCCAAAATTGGTAAATTCGTAGCTAAAGACGAAGAAAGTTACCGTTACCTAGCTGAGTCTATTCGTATGCACCCAAAACAGGATCTATTGAAAGAAATGATGCAAGAGGCTGGCCTTGAGCGCTGTGAATATTTTAATATGTCTCAAGGGATTGTTGCCGTACATCGTGGCTATAAATTTTAAGTATTTTTTGTTCGTGCAGAAGAGCCAAAAGTTTACTCTTTGCAGCAATTGTTAGTACATAGGATAGGCAAGACAAAGTCTTGTCCATCCTATACGCCCTTCCCTCAGTAGCCCTTCAAGACAATGACTCTCAAACCGCTCCTTATTAGTGCACTTGAAACCGCCCTAAACCATTACCTCAATCTGGATGAAGACGTTTCGCTGTTTCTGAAGCCACTCGCAGGTAAAATTATTGCCGTCACAGTGTTACCTTTTAATGAAACGCTATACCTTTGCCCAACGATACATAGCATTCAAATCATAGATCATTATGAAGGTGCTATTGACACCACCATGAAGGGCTCGTTAACGGCCTTA
>ENA-ORXI01002584-ORXI01002584.1-sediment-metagenome-genome-assembly--contig:-NODE-2584-length-12888-cov-2.966903_pt1 | contig 12888 bp, 22 predicted proteins | sample MGYA00237861_ERZ511468 | MGnify/ENA primary metagenome ERZ511468 (study PRJEB26299, sample SAMN06266213) | sediment metagenome | isolation source: Hudson Canyon methane seep mesocosm | place... | reverse complement strand
GCAACTTATGTTTTTCAAAAAAGATTCTATTAGCTATTGTGATAACTTTTTATCAAATTGTGCCAAACCAAATAATACCAATGTTTCAAAATATTTCAAAATTGGCTCTTATGATGAGCTTGACAAGTTATTACATTATGAATGGTGTGAAAAAAAAATAAATGATTTGATTGCTAAAAAAATACAAATTGAAGTTTGGCCTGGATTAGAAGACTAAAACAAAGGAATCAAAATGACTGAGAAATTCAACATCAAAATAGAAAAAAACAGTAAGAGTTGGTTTGCTTTTGTTATTCCAGTTGACTTTGATAAAGTAGAGCTATTCATGAAAAGCATCAACAGCTCAACTCACAAAAAATACTCAATCAAACATATTGCACCAATCGTAAAAATATAAAAGAGGAGAAATTTATGGACAATCAAATACAAGAAGTTGCGAAAGACGTTATCGACGAAAAAATCGTATTAAAATATGCTGGGGCTGAGGTGCGAGTTTTTGAAAATGCACTCAAGGTAAACAATCTTGATTTAGAAGATTACGGCAGATATCTCCATAACAATAAAGATTTACATTACATGGAAGAAGCTGCAACTGAATCACCAGTCAAAGTGTGCATCCATCAATTGGCAGTTTTTTTAGATGAAAAATTCAGTCTAATAGTGGAAAAGATGAAAAAAGAGACAAATGTTGAGCTGAGTCTATACTCACCAGAGGGAAATCTTGACACTGGAAATAGTGGCCATTTTTGGACAGTTGAGAATCTTTTTATTCCTAATCCAGTTCTAATAGCAGGAGTTACTGAGAATTCGAGTGCTGAAAATTGGACTATTTACAATTAAGGAGTAAATTGTGGAAAATTTTAAAATCAAAAAGTTGTGGGCTTTATTATTTTTAATGGGTGCTTTAACTCTTTTTTATATGTCCGTAGAAAATTACACAATTGCAAGTAAATATAAAGAGGTGTTCTCAATGGGTAAATTTGCAGTTGGAAAACTAGAATCAGACACTAGTTTTCAAAATTTTGATGACTTGGATTTATATTTCAGACTAATAAAGAATTCAATGTATTATGCACTCTTGGGAGTATTGCTATCATCCGTTTCATTTTTATCATACAAACTAGACTTTGAAAACAGAGGAAAAATGTGAGATTTTAAATGATAAGTTTAAGTTACATTTTGATACTCTTGCTTTGCAAAAAAGAGGTTAATTCTATCAAGTAAATTGACATATTATCGATTATATGTTAATATTAATAATATAAATTCTAGGACATAGCATGAAAAAAATTCTATCCACTTTAGTCATTACGATATTGTTATTATCTGGCTGCGCATCATTAACATTCAAAGACAAACAAACAATGATGTATGCTGACCATAACAACCTGAAAAGCGAACTTTCCACAGATGGGTATTTTAAATGTTCAATTAGCAGTGAATTTCAACCAAGACTATCAGAGTTCCAAGATATTTTGAAAAATAAATTCAATGGGTTCCTTAAAAAAACGTGCGCTCAAAGGTATAATAATTCTCAAGAATGCGTAAGTGCAGTAGAAAACCCAAAATATCAATTCTCCAACTCTACAAAAAAAGGAATTCTCACCTCCTTAATGGGAACAACCGCAGGCGATGATTTTATTAAAATTGGAGTATTGCAGCTTGAGAAAAAAACAAATGGCGAGCAGGTAATATTTTACTCTTCAAACGACAGACTGTTTTCCGCAATGATTGAACACTCGCTTGACGAAGTAATTGACAATCAAGAAAATAGCCTTAAGTGCATTTCCCGAATGAACAAGTTTGCCAATATACCGACAAGCAAATATCTTAACAAATAAGGACTCAAATGAAAAAGCTATTCACACCCGAAAACTTGGTAAATTTATTTTTTAAATTATTCTGGAATTGTGTCATTTTGACAGCCTTGTACTTAGGAATACTGTTGCTTAGAATACCGTATGCACTTACATTTGTATCTTACATTTCGACAGAAAAAGTGAAGATAGAAATTCTCAACGATACAGCACTAACAGGTTTTAATGAAAAAATGGAAAAATTAACGAATAGAAAGAATTGCACGAGCAAAGGCGTAGCAGAATTAAACTATATAAATCAAAGATTCTCTCGCGAGCCAACCACAATTGGATTTTTATTTAAACTTACTGATGTAAATGAGTATAGTTATCTATGTGACAATAAAGACCAATTAAATTTTGAAATCTCTGATGCTGATTATATTTCCTTTAATCGCCATGCGAAGCCTTATGAAGACAAATTCAATATTGGTTCTTATTTTTCAGGAGATAAATTAACATACAGAGGTTTATTGTCATATGTTACAGATGTGAACAACCACTGGTTTATGCTTGCAGGAAAAGAAAAATCTGTTATTGATAAGCAAAACAAGCAAGAAGCAGAAAGTCACAAGAACCAATTGAAAAATCAATCCGAACTAGCAAAAAAAGAACTCTTAAAAGGATAGCAGTGAAATCAGCAGAACTAGGAAAACAGGTAAGTACAGACACTTTCATAAAGGACAAAAATGGAAAATAATTTAAAATTTCCAATAGCTACACTTGCGATTTTGGCAGGGCTATATCTGATTGATAGATTGTATGATAGCAAGGAAATTTCCACTGATAGTTATCAAGAGATCAGAGCAACAAAAACAGAACTGATTAAGGTAAGAAATAAAATAATTAATGCGCCACAGTTCATTAAGTCCGAAAATCTTAAACCTGCACAAATTGATATAATTCTAGAGAAAATTATTTCGATTTCCAACTCGGATAATATAATTACTAATAGTGAACACAGAGAATTATACAGTTTTATCGAACATGAGAAGCGCGTAAGACTTAAAGAAGAAAAAGAATCGATCTTGTCAGAGTTGAAGACAAAGGCCGAAGATGAAAAAAGTAATTAGAAATAAATTAAAAGGTTTTCTAGGGGATTTTCTGAGTGCTGTAGCTACTGAGATTATTTTATTTTTATTGTTGGCACTCAGTATTTTTTTATTGGGGCTCTTAACAGGCAACGTATTTATTGCTTCAAACGCCTTATTTATTACCATTGCGCTCTATTTATGTGTTGTTATATTAATAGGTGGCATTTTTAGTTAGAATTAAATTCAGGAGTAAATCAATGAAAGTAGTTTGGAATTTATTAACACTTGGAATCATCTTTATAGTAGCTGTTGCTCTATTAAGAGAAGCAGTTCCTACAGTTAGAAAAATTCTTGGTCATTCGTATGTAAGCGAGAGTGGGCGTTTTGAAGAAGTGGTCTATAATGGAGCCACAATTTCAATTTCAAACAAAGAACACTGCAAAGTCAAGATTCTTAACGATTTTGAAGAGGTGCGTGTTTCATGTAAAGACACACCAGATTCAATCTGGATTAATGGCATATCTCAAAAATAGCCATTTTAACCCAATTGTTATTAGGCCGTCTTCTCTCTAATCTCGAGGACGGCAGGCCGTGGAACTTCATTTGACTCCACAAATTTATTCTCGCAAATCACCTCCACCTCTCCAAAGAAAGCTGACTCAAGAATAGCATCAGCCTCAAGCCCTAACGCTTTTTTTGCAATTTTTTGCACCAAAACCCTGTCGCCCATTTTAACATTGAACGTTTTTTTATCATGCCTTGTAGTATCATCGTTCCAGGACACTTGTTGGTTTTTATTTTTTAAATACTTATTTCTTGCAATATGAACATGGGTCTTTTGTGTGCTGTCAGTAGGTCTATCCAGCCTAACTTTAAAATCTTTTACTCCAGAATTCTTCCAAATTCCACCTTCAGTAATTATTGCCAAAACCTTGCTCTTATTGTCAAGCTCAACTATTATATAATCAATGCCTTCAAATTCCACTTCATCTAAAAATTCCTTCATGCTTGTCATAATCTTTCCTTCATGTTTCGTATTATTATACTTGACAATATTTAGTTAACCATTAAACGACAGTTTTGGTTCTTTTTGCGTTATCAGGAACTCAAGAAATGATAAACTTTATCAAATAAACTTTTGCCAGGCAAAACAAGGAACTATTATGTACTTAAATAAATGCATTGAGGGCGCAGCTAATTCAAATGATGCAAAGACTCATCTCGCTAACCTATCGCGTAGTATCCATGTATTTAATGATAAGATTTCAAACTTCGAAGAGTACTTAACCGCAGACTTCTCGATATCATCTGAAATTTGCGACATTATAAATTCAGTAGACATCATAAGTAAGTTTACAGGAAGTAATGTTCGTACAAATATCGACACAAGAGAAAACGAATCAGACAGAATCAGTATTCAATTAATTAAAGAACAAATGAATATTTTTAGCAAAGCGGTATTATATTCTCTGCTTATGCTGCACAATGCAAAAACCGATACCGAGAGATCTGAATTGTTAAGAAGAGAAATTCAAAGCATACAAATGTACTGCAACAAAGCACTCTCACTACCTATTATATATTTCAAGATTAATTCATATTCATCAGAACTGATAGAACTTAGAACTTCTAGATTAATAACACTAAACCAATAGAGCCATTTTTTACTCAAAAAAGACAATAAACATCTTTTTTTGATATTCCCATTAACCACTTCTTGTAATATAACATTAGAAAGAAAGTCAAACCTTGACATATTAACGTTAATATGTTATAATTGTATATATTTATTTTAAAGGACCAACTATGTTAAGAATCGTTAAAAAAGCAAGTGAAAACAAAGTGTCAAGAAAAATTAAAGAAAAGAAAACTAGGCTCGACGAATTATCTGCAAGAGTGGCATGTACTATCTATGGTTTTGCATATGACGTAACTAAAACTTACGTCCCCAGAGGCTAACAAATGGATTATTTTAATAGCCCAGAATTTTACGACTGGTACGATTATGCAATTGAACATCCAAATCCTATTGGCGACTACATATTGTATGGTACTGTGGTGCTTATTTGCTTCATTGTCATAGATTTGTTCATGGAAACACGAAACTACAAAAAACTAACAAACTTAATCAATAACCTTATGTGCTCAAAAACTCTCGAAAATACAAAAAGAAGAAAAAGAGAAAAATCGGTTGAATAGCCTGAGTCTAGATTTCATAAACCAAGATATTATACTCGCCGCACTAGCGGTTTTATCTTTTCTCTACTTCAATAAGAAAAGAAAGAAGGAAAAATACTCGCACAAGTGGAGAAGAAAATCATCGGTTGTTGCACTTCAAAAATTACAATCAATCAATCATCATGGAAAATTCTTTAGCTACTTAAGAAAAATAGATCCCTTTGTTGTGGAAGAAATTATCCTAAATGCAATCGAAGTCAGAAGTGACATTGAAGTAATTAGAAATGAAAAATATACTGGGGACGGCGGTGTTGACGGAAGATTCAATTACACACCAAATAATCAAAGCAAAAAGAAGCACTTGTGCCTAGTTCAAGTTAAAAGATATAAATCATATGTGAATGCAAAAGACATCAATACTTTTCATGACCAAATTATGAAAGAAGGCGCACTGTTTGGACTTTTTGTTCACACAGGAAAGAGTGGCAAGGGTGTGCACAACAATATTGCGGAGAGCTGCAAGATTAAGCTTATTTCAGGAAACAAATTAATAGATTTAATAAAAGATGCGTCATTCTAACTTGACACCTTAACGATAATATGTTAAAATGATACACAATGAAAAGGAGATAGTTTGAATTTTTTAAATACAGATTTCGGCAAAATTGATGCAATACTAAATACAATTGAAAATTCTCTACAAGCAAACAAAACTGCCACTAAAAAACTTGAGCTATTTCATATAAAATTAAGAGAGAATAATAAAAGAGTTTTCTACAACCTATACTCACTCCTAAAAGAACTAAAACCTACAATTAACAACATTAGCGTATTTTGCTATAATAGCCTCTTTTATATCCAGTCGGAGTATTTGTGGCATTTTACTAGTTATGTTCTTGAGTGCTCTTATTTCGACCGCAAGAGTATCTATTTTTCTCCAGTTCGCTCTGGTAAAGTGATTCTACTCTCGGGAAGAATATTAAGGTGATTTTTCTTTTTATTATTAAGAAGAACATTTTTAAGAAAGGTAAAATATGAACACTTTAGATTTTATACTATACAAAAAAGCTTTGTTTTTAAAAAGAAGTAAGATAAAAGTATTTCTAGCACTGCTTTTGGTATTTTCAACTGTTAACTATATTGCAGCGTCGTTACTTCAGCATTCATTTAGCGGTGTTAAAATAGGTATGTTTGACAATATAAATATAATCATATTTCTTTTTTTATTTCTCAGATCAACATACATCATTAATCGAATAAACAAAAAAGACAGTGATGTCTCGAGTTAATTATGAAAGGAGATACCGTGTCAAGTAGAAACAATATACCACTACTGGGGAAATCGCTCGCAATGAGTGGAAAAACCATTGTCGACCTCAAAGCAGAAGCAATTCTAATTCATTGCTACTCATTTTTTAAAATCTATTTAGAGCATGAAGAAAAAGATGAAAACGAAGCACTCCTTCCTGGACTCAAAAAAAATGACACCAATATAATTAAGAATACAGTACTTTCAATTTATAGCGAGCTTGAAGAATGTGTAATGAGAGAGGAAGAGCTAAGAGATATAATTTTAAACGCAGGCACTTCGCCTCTTGGTAAAATAAAAGCAGAAACAGTACGTCCAATTGCAATATTTTTCGATGCGATGATTAAAACTTTCAACAAAGAGGTGAAAGAAAAACAAACATGGGTTCCCGAGCTAATAGCTTTATATTTAATCTATCACTATACGGTCGAGGAGTCTAAAGTATTTAAAAAATTCCCTTCTATAAATGCTCTAAATCTTGATAAAATTCTAGAGGTTTACGCCAAAACAGACATTGCTCTTAAGAAACAGCATAAAAAAGAAGAAGATGCGAAATACCGGATGCAAAAAAGATTATACATTTCTGCACCATATAGAAGTTATGCACTGGGACCTAATTTAAGCATCAAAAACAATGCGAGAATCTGGAACAGTGAAGATACCATCATCTCCAGAATGAATACAGTTGCAGTCAACATGGTTAGAACATTGCTCAGTACAAAATACAAAATCAACGAGAATAGGCAAAGCAAGACAAGAAAGAAGAAGAAGAGGTAGGCTTCAACTTCTCACATGGCGAAAATTAACTTTCGCCAGTTTTTTTAGCGTTCTCCTGCATCATCTCCAACTTCCCCATTGTATTGTTATATTTTGAAAGTATCTTGGTGTTTTCAGCCTGAAGCTCTTTCAGTTCAAGCTCAAGTTTTCTTATGTCGTCCTGCTGCTTAGAACCATTTAAACTTTCTTGCTTCAACTGTAAATCTTTTTTATAAATATCTTTGTCTTTTTCCTGTATTTCATCGACTTGGCATTCCAAATCTCTTTCGTATGACAGCTTACCTTTTTTAAATTCATTTATTTCTTCTTTGTGTTCGCTATTAACTTTTTCCGCATTTAATATCAATTGCTTATTTCGATCCGTAATGAATTCTATTTGCTCAGAAATTTTAGTCAGGCTCACAACCTCAACAAGTAATTTCTTATTCTCAATTGAGCATTTTTTAACTTCAACCTGTAAGGTAGTGTTTTCATTTCTTATTTTTTCGATTTTTTCCGCATGATGTCTATTTATATCTTTTCTCTCATCTTCAAACTCCAACTTCAAGGAATTCATTTCAGACAATAACTTTTCATATTTAAATTCTAATTTCTCTTCAAGTTCCTCAAACTCCTTTCTTTTATCAGAGGTCAGTATTTTTTCTTGCTTAAGATTAGAGTAGTTGCTTTCAAGTGCAGATAATACATGCTTGAGTGCAGATAATACAGATTGCTTTGTCTCGTTGTTGATAAGCTCATACTTCGATAGGTCCACATCAGATTCAATTTTATCTACTCTATGATTTTCAAATACTTCTAACATTTGAGCCAGGAAATCTGATTTGTTTTCCGCACCTGATTCTTTTAATGCATCCTCTAGTTTGCTCTTTAGCTCTTCGGTTATCTTACTGTTGTATTGAGTTAATTGTCCTGATTGTGCTGTTTCCATAAAAATCCTTTTAAAAATAATACAAGTCTATATCTTAAGGATAACTTATGTATACCCAATATATATTGGATATCTAGTATATATCAGTTATATCTACCAATAATTAGCATTAAACTAATTGACATATTAGCGATATTATGTTATAATTGTACACATTAAACTAAGGAGTTAATTTTGGATTTCATCAGAACACTGGACAAGAATGAATTGGGACTTAAGATCAAAACTACAGTTACTGAATTGTATGAACTTGATAAGGATACCGTTGAAGCTTACAATGACAGAGTTTTAGTTGCCTACATAATGAAAAAGGGGAACTCTTACATCATAGAGGAAGTTAAATGCAAAACAGAATTCCTAAATGTTGCATACAGCAGAGAGGGCATATCAATACCTCTTGGAATGAGAAAACTTAAGGTTTCCGAGCTAAATATAGTTGGCAATAGTATTTTGGCCACAGTTAAACATTCACTTATTGAAAATTTTAAATTTATTGATGAGTCCCAAAAAACAGCTTTTTTACTTTTTGCTGATGAGTCTGGATATAAAAGATTTTTAAAGAGTCAAAATATTCTTGATAAATGATTTATACCGCCTGGCAGTTGCTTCTGTCGGGTGGTATAAATTGTGTTTTTATTTGACTTATAGGGATAGCCATTTTCTGATATTTTTTGGGAACGAAAATTCCCATCCAATTCCACTTCTTATATACCTATTTTTAGTTTCCTTTTTCTTAAATTCTCTGATTGTGCGCTCTCCGCCATTTCCAAATAGCATGTAGATATAATCTATTTCAACATTCATATTCTTTAACTTTGAAATCTGCTCATTCCTTACGACAAACAATTTTTTTTCTTCCAAATCTAATATAGAGCGCAAAAATGGACTTTGCTGCGCACTAAAAAAACTCATTTTGTCATTTTCGATATTGTAATATTTTTCAAAACATATTCCCTTGTTCCTGTCTAAAAATAAGCCTCCCCATGTTTTCTGCACTCTGTTTTGATTTGTGAAATTATAACGAACAAGAGTTTGCTTTTTATTTTGATATAAAGTATCTAGCGTTGTGTCGCTAGAGGCTATTATAAATTTAAATTGTTCTTGATCAATATTTAATTCTTTTAGTATTTTATTTTTTAATTCGTTTTTTATGGCGAGTTTTTTATTTAAATTTGGTTTCACATCAAGTTCGACTCTTAAGTTATTTGGCAATGCATCAAGTGGGAAACAATGGTATATTAAAACTTTTTCTATCTTCATTGGATGTAGTGTTCTCTCTATATTATAAAGTGTCTTTTCAAATTGTTCCAGTTTTTTTATATTTTCAGTATGTTGAATTTTTTCTTCTATCAAATTAATAAAAACCAAAGCGATTAAACTCGATAACATTGTTATTATTAAAATAAAGTCCAGAAGGGTTGTCTTTTTTGCTTGGTGCGTTTGTATGTAGGCAATAAGCCCTATAATGAAGGATGCGATAATCGCAGTGTTTTTTAAGCCCAGTAAATACAATTCATTCATATTTCTACCTTTTGTTTTTTTGTTTCAAAATTATAACATAACATTAAATTACAATTCAACAAATTTCAGTGAAAATGTTTGACATATTAACGATAATATGTTACAATTATACATATCAAAAAAGGGACTTATATGACCTACTTACTAATATTAATAATTGCAAGCATGATACAAGTTTTTGCTGCTATCCATTTCTACTACAAAGGATACAGCAAGGCTTATCTACTTAGACAGGAAGAGTTTACTTCAGGTTTACAAAAGGCACTCAGAGAGTCATTAATTAAAGAGGGCTATGATGTTTCAGAAATTACCAATGGACAGTTCTCTGCTACTAAAAAGGAAGCCTAGTGAAAAACATTAATATCAAAAATCAACCCAACCTATGCGACTTAAAATACACAGTAAACGGTGGTGTAACTATCACTCATAAGGATGTCAAAAAAGATATTGATACAAAAGAGGCATTTGCAATTAAGAGCCCTACTGTATTTGAGGCAAATATTTCAGTCTCTAGCTATATTAAACTATCAAGCTTGCTTATTAGCAATAGAGTGGGGTTCTCTATGAAATTCCTTCCTAAAGGTTATTTAAAAGGACAAAGGGAAGATCTGTACTGTTTAATTTTAGACCTTGGGCATATTCAAAATACGCCAGTAGTAACAGTAACTCATTTTGGTAATTCATATGGAGATATTCTAATTGATGACTTAAATGTGGAGCTTAGCCACTGTGGAGGTACACTTGGAGACCGAACTGATAATTTTTGCATGATAGGCAAAAACAGAATCAAAGCATTATCGCTTTTAATTAAATACCTAGCAAGCTGAATAAACTAGATACAGACTCATTAAGAAAGAGATATATTCTTTTTATTAATGCATTAGCACATCACACAGATTATTGCAATATCCTCAACATGACGAGTATTTGAGCCAGTTCTACCTGGACAAAATTGAGAGAATTCAACCTCATCCAAATATTGAAGAACATTTTTATAAAGAGACGCGCAAGAGGTTTATATAGTTAATTACCTTGCAGTCCATCAAAGACAGCAACTGAGAATATTGATTGATGTCCATGTTTTTTAATATTCTTCTTGTAAAACTCCTCTTCAAGTATTCTTTTGCAAGCCATATCTCTAATACTATTAAGCTTCTTGCCTCTCATATCAGAAGGTAATTTGTTTTGTACACCCAAGACATCCATTATTCCGTAAACTGTACCATTCATAAAAGATTGTGCATTTGGATTATTTGTGCCTTTATTTCCATACACGTTGTACTCGCATTGCCCTTTAATTGCGTTATTTAAAACAGAATCAGCCATTGCTAAAGTGCTTACGAACATACAAATTGCAACACATTTCTTATTAATCATTTTTGTCCTTTTTTATCGAGCGATTCATTCAACTCCATATTTTTCAGTGTATTTGTTTTTTATATCATTAATAAATTCGATACAGATTGCATCCAAAACAAGCAGTTTGTCAATCTCTGTCTTTATTGAGCATTTATACATTGTCAAAACTTTAGCTCCGCTTGTAGCGGTTCTTTCAGATATTATATCGATAATATCTATTTTTTTATTTATTTCTTTTACTTTTACATCTTCCAGTTCAAATACATTTTCCCCATGTGCCAGTTTGTGCCTAACTGCTCTGAGGTGAGTTATTATTGACCAATGTTTTGATTTTTTAATATTAAACTCTCGATTTGTAATTAAGGAAATATACTCAACTGCTTTAAGCATATCTGTAAAGGGTGTATTGGAATAAAAATTAGGCCCGACTTTTTCTTTTTCTTTTTTTTGAACAATCAAAGATAAGGTAATCAATAATTTTTCAATATAGGCTAAATACTTTACTAGCATCGACCCTATAATTATACTTGAAAAAGTTGCAAGCTCAGGATAGAACCCACGCTCCAGTTGGTTCTCCACTATTTCGCCATGTGTTATATCTGAAAAAAACGCCGAAGCAATGATTTTATCGAACTCTCCACTATCTTTCATTTGTTTAATTTTAACTTTAAGGGCATCTTCATGAACCAGGAAATTACTCCTATAGTTTTCTATTAAAATACTCACTGATGTATGAAGGTGTTTAAATTCAATACCGAGTGTTTCGAATAATCTTTTTGATTCATACTGCACCGAATCTACTTTTAACTTCACTTTAAACTCTTTATTATTTATTTGTCAGAGCATACCACATTAAATATCAAGTTGAACTAAAAATTTGAGCATTTCAACTATCAATCAAAATTATAAACACATCAATAAAACAATAATAGTTGTAAAAACCAATGAGCCATAAACCCCGTTGTTACCGTAGTTATATTAACACAACTTAATTGACATATTAACGATAATATGTTATAATTATACATATCAAAAAAAGGCGAATTATGAAAAATATACTAAACGAAATCAATTCAGACAATGGCAGCAATCACAAAATGGAAGTGCTTAAAAAACATAAAGAAAACACGATACTTCCAAGACTGCTTAAAATGACATATGACAAAGTATGCTTTACCTATGGAATTTCAATGAAAAACGTGGATTATACTCCTGAGTCGCATGAAGAAAGAATCACACTTACAGATGCACTGGATAAACTTGAAAATAGTTTTGCCACAAGAGAACTAACAGGAACAGCAGCTACTTATGGACTGTCAGTTTTATTGAGCAAACTAGAAACAGACGATGCAAGTATAATTGAACTGGTTCTAGGAAGAAGTTTGAAAATAAATATAGGACGCTCCAATATAAATAAGGTTTTCAAAAACCTCATCATTAAACCACCATACATGAGATGCTCTATCTACAGTGACGCAACAAAAAAATACATCAACTATCCCGCATTTATTCAATTAAAAGCAGATGGAGAATATCAAACGGTTACTGTTGTTAACGGAACGGTTACTTTTACTTCAAGAGCAGGTTATGAAAGTGAATATCCAATCCTTGAAAAAATATTCCAAAATGCACCTGATGGTGTATATGTAGGAGAGCTGCTGATTAGAAATATCAGAGATAGAGCTGAAGCGAATGGAATCTTAAGTTCTGACCGTGTTGTTCACGAAGACGTATATATGCAATTTTGGGATTTTATCGAATTGAACGAATTTGCAGATGCTAAACATAAAAACAAATCGATTAAAAGAATGAAATATGAAGACAGATTTAAAAAGCTTTCAAATATCATTGCTTCATTTGATAAAGATTTGATAAAAATTAGATTTGACAAAATAATGAACTTGGAGAAAAGGAATTCTGATAATG
>ENA-ORXI01002583-ORXI01002583.1-sediment-metagenome-genome-assembly--contig:-NODE-2583-length-12890-cov-4.501600_pt1 | contig 12890 bp, 11 predicted proteins | sample MGYA00237861_ERZ511468 | MGnify/ENA primary metagenome ERZ511468 (study PRJEB26299, sample SAMN06266213) | sediment metagenome | isolation source: Hudson Canyon methane seep mesocosm | place... | reverse complement strand
GGGTGGCTTATAAATGAAAGTAATACCCCTTATTCCTTCCCCCCAACTAATCAATAATTTTTACATTAAAGCTGAACTCGTTCTATAGTTTTTAACAAATTTTGACCAAGATAAACAGGGTGAATTTTTTCAGTTATACCTTTATGTAAACAACAATTACCACCACTATGACTTAGCTCCTCAATTGCAGTCACTAGAGCAATAGGGTCTGATGGAGGGATAAGTTTCACTCCAGGCATATCGTCATTTAATAACTCTGTAATCGCTGGAGAATCTCTAGTTATTATCGGTTTACCAGCCATAATTATCTGAAACACCTTATTGGGTATTACACGTGAAGCCTTATCAGTGTCACCAAATATTCCAAGGCAGATACTAGCTTTGTTAATCCATGATATGAGCTCATTATAATTAACCCAAGGAATCCATACTAAATTTCTAACTGGCTCATCATCTAACATTTTTTGTATTTTAATCTCTTCTTGGCCTTTCCCAATAATGATCCATTTTATATTATCATTATTTGTTAATTTTGCTGCCTGAATTATTGTTTCAATGCCATGCAGTGGAATAAACTGGCCATAAAATAAAACCTTAATAATTGAGCCTTGATCGCCTAAAGTATTGTCGATAGAATAGAACTTTTCTGGTTCAGCACCCACAAATACAGCATGAACTTTTTTTTTCTCAATCTCAAATGTATTAATAAAGTAGTCCGCATGTGCTTGAGTATCAAGAAGTATTAAGTTAGCAGCTCGACAAGATAGTTTTTCGAAAAAAAACAAAAGATGTGCCAAGGGGTGTTCAGGTTTGATTAACTTTCTATCTTCTACAACAGTGTTATAAAGCGATAGAAATGCATCCCAAACAATTGGAACCCCTTTGAGTTTTGCAAATGGATAAAGAATTAAAATATCAAAATGTCCCAGGTAGCCAATAAAAATAACATCAGGCTTTTTTGAAACCAAAAATTTAGACACAAGAAATGGATAATTGATTAATAATTTTACCAAATAAAATAGTTTAGCTTTAACACCCTTTATTTGGCTTTTATCCTCTACAGCACTCCAAACATCATAATGACACTCTGTAATTTTCGCTTGATTTTCTTTGAGCCCGCGCATTAATATACGTAAGCGAGGCTTTCCTACATCATAAGTTCCCCAGAATAAAATATTTATTGGCGAGCTTGTTTTAATCATTTTTTATGATCACCAAACTCAATTCTTCGTACTCTCTCTAAAGTATTTTCTAATAAATGTCGATTAAAATTCATTAAATCAGCAAGTATGGCCATAACAAAGGTTATAAACCCCATTAATAGAAAAATACTGCCTAAAATAAGTGATTGTATATGACCGGCTCCATCACCTAAATAGTAAAAAAACAAGAAACGAACAACTGGAACTAACCCAATAACTGTTAACAATAAACCTAAATAGACAAAAAAACGTAAGGGCTGATACATCAAATACATGCGTATCATACTTGATAATTGTCGCTCTATAAAAGCAGGAATACTTTTAAATAACCGAGAATCACGTGTTTTTGGGTTAGTTCTAACTGGTACAGATGTGATAGCAAGATGCTTTTTACCCGCTTGAATTATAGTTTCTATAGTATAACTAAAGGGAGAGATGATATTTAAGCGAATTGCCGCTTCCCTGGAAAATGCTCTAAAGCCACTAACGGTATCTGGTACATCAGTGCCAGAAAGCTTTCTTACAGTAGCGCTCCCCAGCTTTTGTAGCATTTTTTTAAAAAATGAAAAATGTGAAATTTTACTTGTTTGCCTATCTCCAACCACTAATTCTGCTGTTTCATCAACGATGGGCTTGACAAGTTTGGCAATATCACCACCATAATATTGGTTATCACCATCTGTGTTAACAATAATATCTGCTCCGCGTTTTAAGCATTCATCCATGCCTTTACGGAAAGTTCTGCTAGTCCTAAATTTTTTTTATTTCGGATAATATGCTCGACGCCAAGCTCTTTTGCCACCTCAATTGTTCTATCTGTACTTCCGTCATCAATGATTAGAAATTCAATTTCATCAATGCCTTCAATTTTTCTAGGTAAATCTTTGATAGTTTCAGGGAGTGTACTTTCTTCGTTAAAACAGGGTATTTGAATGATAAGCTTCATTTCTATTCCTAATTAATACGATAAATGGTGATAGCATCAGCTGGATAGTTTAGTTTTTTTACAATAGCTTTGGGTATTAATTGTTCTAACCCAATCCACTCTATAAGTATTCCACTCCATTTTCTTTCTGGCTTAATAACTTCTGTACTTTGCCAATGAGTCAGTGGTTTATTTTCTTCAACATACCCCGACACTCTATTCTCTTGAAAAACTCTATTTGGGTTAAACAAATAATAAGCCGTTTGACCGTTTGGCCTTCCAGAGTGTACTCGATGCTCTAGACCAGCTGTTCTTAATAAAAAACCTGCTGAACTACGTGTTATCGGGTCTGTATATATTTCTTTGTCTAAATTATTTACTAGCCATTGCTTTAGGACTCTTTCACCAAATATAGGCTGTTTATTTTCAACATAAAGACCTATAAAATTCGCACTAAAGAACAATGTAAAGAGTATCACTGACACTATTTTATTCTTGTGGAATAGTGAATACATCCAGGCAATAACAATAACAAGCGCCGCATAACTTGTAACTGAATAATAACGTGGCAAAGATCTAACACCCAACCCGTATCCGATTATAACAAACCAAGTGACACTGAGCCAAAAAAATAAGATCAATAAAGAATGATAGCCTTGATTACTATCTTTTGTTGTAAAAAGCCAAATAGATGCTGGGAAAAAGAACGTAAATAGAAGCATAAACTCTTGGTTAATTAGTAATGCAAGAATTGGGTTGAAAATTTTATTTATTTCAATATTTCCAGTCCCAGGCACCTTCAACGTTTTCCCCGTACTTTTTCCTTGATCTAAATCAATCCACACCCTATACAGGAAATCATTTTCTACTAAGTAATAAATCGTAATTTCAGTAACAGCAACGCTAATAAAGCCAACAGCTAACCATATATAATTTTTTCGATTACCATAGCCATATAGAAACAGACCGGTATAAAAAATAGGTAGTGAGGCAGATGTTTCACGGGTTAACCAAGCGATACCAGCCATTAAACCCGAAATATATAATAATGAAACTTTATTTTCTTGACTGGCGTGATGAAATAATAATATAGAACACAGTATAAAAAACAATTCAACAAGGTCACACCCTGAAAATGTTGATTGAATAGCAAATAAAGGTATAGTTATAAGACTAACAGAGGCCAGTAGTGCTAAATTAGAATTTTTTATTCTCTTAAAATAATAATAGGTAAGTAGAACTATCGCTAAAAAATACGAAGATGTGGTTAAAGCTAAGCTGTATTCATTTACACCAAATATTAGGTAACTAAATGCAGTACTTATGACAAGAGGTTGTCTTAATGCCCAGTGGTTATCCCCCAAATATGGAAAAGAAGTTAACCAGCTTTCTGCCGCACTAGTATACATCATGTCGTCACTTGCCAAAAATCCTATCCATCCGAATGCAAGAAACCCACAAAAAAATAAAATTACAATTATATAGTTTAAATCTCTAGTCATTATTGTTTAACCTTGATCGCTTATGGTTTGAATCTATATTACAAGCCCTATTACTTTTACCTATAAACCAAACGTCGACTCGCTATAGTAGATAGCGTTAGAGTATTTGGCGAGTAAAGCGCCTTGCCCAGGATAACAGCTCTGTTATTTCATCTCGCGATATAATATGCAGTCTTTAAGGAATTTTATTCATGTATATTTAATCTAGTTTAATTTAAAACTATCATTTTAAATAATATTTTGAACGATTCATGGGTATTATACTCTATGATCTTTACCTTGAAACCACAATTCAAGCATCATTAATATCCAAATTAACTCACCATAATATGCAGCATGTATACTCTGATGCATTTTAACGGCATGATCTAAAAATTCAGCTTTAAAATAGGGTCTTTTTTTCAAGCTTTCAATACTATCGTATGCCAACTCTTTTAAGGGTTGATAATCTTTCAACCAAATACCAAAAGGTAAACCAAAACCATGTTTAGATTTATTTAAAATTTTCTCGGGCAGAAAGCCTACCATGGCTTGCTTATAAAATTTACGTAATTCCTTGGCCTGTAATTTATCAGCGGAAGGAATTTTACACGAGAGATCTATCATTTCCTGAGTTAATAATGGATATCTGACTTCCACACCTGCCATTTCACACATTTTGTTAACTTTTACTAGGTCGTTATCATGTAAGGTTGTTTTCCAGTCCATATAAAGCATGCGGTTCACTGTACTTGCTTGTTCAGGACGATGATAACTTTCTCTTAACAAATTCAAAGGATCGTCAAGATCAATTTGTTGTATAAAGTCTTGTTGAAAAATCTCTGCTGCCGCATGTCTATGCAGAAAATTATAATCTTGCAGTCGATCTGGCAAAGGCGTCTTAGCCTGTTCTATATAACGTTTTGCTTTAAAAAATAATTTTTGTTGCGCTAAAAATTTAGGTAAGCGGTTAATCGCCGCTTCCATACCGTTACCTATAAAACCAGGAACATGTTGATAATAATCAAACACCAATTGTTGTGCATATCGCTCGTTACCGGCGAAAATTTCATCTCCGCCATCACCACCCAGCATCACGTTAATACCATTTTCTTTGGCTAGTTTGGCACAATAATAGGCCGCTAAAGCTGATGAATTACCAAAAGGCTCATCATAATAGGCTGCAATATCAGGAATCGCTTTTACGGTATCTTCAGCGGTTAAATAATATTCATGCTGTCTGGTATTAAAATGTTCGACTGCGAGATTGGCATACTCAATTTCATCATAACCTTCTACAGGAAATCCCATGGAGAAAGTTTTCGCTTTATCAGGAAATACGCTAGCTAATGCCCCCGCCACACTAGAACTATCCAAACCACCACTTAAAAAAGCGCCTGTATTATCCTCACCTTCTGCTAACTGAGAAACTGAATCAATCAAAGCTTGCTTAACCTGTTTACCCATTTCTTCAGTTGAACAATTCATTGATTCAGAAAATTCAGGTAACCAATAATTTTTTATCTGAATTTTGCCATCCTGATAAATCAGCACTTGACCACCTTCCAGCTTTTTAACCTGCTGATAAATGGTATGGGGACTAGGGCAGTGATGAAAATAAACATAATCATAAACTGACTGAGGAGATATTTCGGCTTTCACTTCTGGGTGTGCTATCACTCCATCAGCACAACTGGCAAATACCAAACCCTTTTTAGTTTGTGCATAATATATATTCGTCAGGCCTATAGTATCCGTAGCTAACAGTAGTTTTCGCTGCTTTGAATCAATAATGCCTATAGCCTGGTCAGCGGGTACTGTATCTAAAAAGTTTTCTGCTTTTTGCATATACTGGCTAAGTATTTGCGTTGCCGATTCCGGTATTCTCGGATGTTCTAGATTAAGTAAAATAACATCTTGCTCGATATTAGTATGCCCTGGTAGTGCAGCCAAAGTATAAAAACTAGAGTTTTTTATTATGATATCTTTTTTTCTGTAGTGACTAGACTGTGCAAAATGATTTTCCATTAGTTGCCCTGCGTCTTCACCAGTTATCGCCGTATCAACCCAACCTGCTAATAATGTCATTCTTTACCCTGTTTTAACATCTACTGTAAATTAAACTAGTCTTTAATTTTCTAATACCGCCTAAAAATCTACGCTATATATCTACATGACTAACAACATATCTAAACTTCCCTGATTTTTCTTTTGCAATGGATGAAACGTATTCAACTTCAATACTGACGTTTTCACCTAAACGCTGCTTAAATTCATATTTAATTTTTTCTTCATTCTGCAATAAATATTGCTGATTTTTAACGATCTGTACCGATGTTTCCTGCAAACTATGTTGGGTGATTTTAAATGACTCTATCCCTTCAATGTCTCGTAAGACATAAATAAGCGCCAAGCCGTGTAATATCGTACCATCTTCCGCCATAATAAAATCAGTCGTACGCCCCTGGATTTCCTTTAACAATGGCAAGCCTCGACCACAACTACATTGTTGATCACTTAACACACCAATATCACCCGTTCTATAACGGATAAAAGGAAAATCTCGGGTAGCCAGGTGAGTCACCACAATTTCCCCAGCTTCTCCATCGGGCAAAACCTGACCTTCATTATTAACAATCTCAACAATGATATCTTCGGCAGTAATATGCATATTACCATCTGGACATTGATGAGCGATAAAACCTGCATCGCGACCACCATAACCGTTGGCTACCGGACAATTAAAAACCTGTTCAATTTTCTCTCGCTGATAATCATATAGTCGTTCTGAGGTTACAAAAGCCACTTTAATACCCAAGTTATTTACACTTAAACCTGTTTTTTCGGCCTGTGTCGCAATATAAGCTAATGCAGAAGGATAACCAAATAGCATTTTCGGTTTTAAAGCAGTTATTTGTCGAATAAAGCCATCAACTTTTAAAGTTGACATCTCAAAAGCGGGAATTAAATGCGTTCTTAAAATTTTATCTCTGATCCACTTAACAACATCCTGTCCACCCAACTCTATAGGCGAACCCCAAATGACTGCTTCTACATCACCTATATCAACACCCCACCAGCGTGTAGCACGCCATTTAGCCGCCACATCATGACTCACGCGTTTCAGACCGATATAAAAAATAAGCGGTTCACCACTGGAACCTCCGGTATTAAATTTAGAAAGCCCAACAGCATCATCAGCTTTTAACTGCTCACTATTTTGACGTATCAAAGATTTTCCAGTTAAGGGCAGACGTTTTAAATCATCCAACGATTTAATCTGCGAAGGATTAAACGCCAGTTGTTTGAATAATTGTTGATAATAAGGGACATGTTGTTCGATATCAATTAACAAGGCTTTAAGTCTTTCCAGTTGCAATGCTTTTAATTGTTCTGCAGATAACCATTGAGTAGCTTCCATATCCTTACGTATAGCCAGAGTAGCATGTTTTTTTAAACTTTCATGTAAGGGGAACAAACAACTAGCGACCAGTTTGGTATATAAGCTCATCTTTAGGTAATCTCAGAATAAATCTTCATTAATTTAGAAACTGTAAGGTCTATACCAAACTGCTGTTCACAACGCTTTCTGCCAGCAACTCCCATTTTATCCCTCAATACAGCATCATTGACCAAATCGTTAATTGCTTGTATCAATTCATCTATCTGTCCTGGCTCAACTATAAAGCCTTCCTGCTCACTTGTTATCACTGAAGGAATGCTACCTACACCCGAAACAATCACAGGCAATCCTTGAGCCATAGCCTCTAACATAGAAATAGGTAGCGCTTCGGCATAAGAGGGTAAAACAAAAATATCAGCCACTTGCAAGAAACTATTTTTTGCCTCTCCATATTGTGGACCATGAATTAATATTTTATCCTCTAATTGATGCTTATTTATAAGTTGTTCAATTTCTAGAAAAACACCCTTTTCATCTTCACCACCCACTAAGTTTAATACTGCTCCTTCAATTTTCTGCATCGCAGTAATCAGGTCAAAAACACCTTTCATACGAGATAAATTTCCTAGAAACAGAATTTGCACCTTCTCTTTGCTATCTTGTTTCTGTAAGGCATAAATTGGCACACCATTTTCTACTACAGAAAAAGCAAACTTTCCTAACCTGTCAGTTAAACTTTTTTGCCAATAATCAGAAAGTACAACAATTCGCTGACAAGCTCCAAATACGCGACGAACAATACCCAATAACAGCGGATTTAGTCCATCTAAAAATTCTAAAAATCGCCCACCATGAATATGCAAAACTACCGGTCGGGAACTCATCCTTGCCAAACAGACTAGCACGCTATCTAGGAAAAAGGTAAATCCGCTGCATGTATGAATATGTACAATTGTTTGTTGTTGCCCTCTTATTAAGAGTATCCACTTACTCCATAAAAGCAATTTACTTTTTACCGCTATAAACAGACTTCTTCCTTCAGCTGTCGTTTTAAAAGTATTAAAAAACTCTAGCGTAACTTGTTCTGCCAATTTGGAGTTTTTCAAATCTTCTAGTACGGTAGCCATTCCTCCAATAGCGGGAGGCATAGGGCCCGTCATAATCACTCTAGTCTTGGACATAAGCGCCTAACACCTGATCATACACATTAAGATAATCCTTTACCATACGCTGCAAACTAAATTTTTCCACTGCTTTTTTACGCCCAGCTAAACCATGTTTTTTTATCAGCTCAGGGCTATTTAGATAAAGATGCAAAGCAGCGGCCATATCCTCAACTGAATGACTAGCCACCAAAGCCCCTGTCTGTTGATCTTGAACTAATTCAGGATTACCTCCCACATTAGTCGCAATAACAGGCAAACCAGTCGCCATTGCTTCCAATATAGTATTGGAAATACCTTCGTTTACCGAAGGTAAGACAAAAACATCCAGTGTCTGCAATAACACACCGACATCACTACGATCACCAGTCAGCCACAATAAATCTTCAACTTCATACTCACTAGCAATACTCTGTAATTCAGTATGCAAAGAACCCTGCCCCACTAAAACCAAGCGAACTTTTTGTCTTAAGGAAGGATTCTCTGTGACTAATTGAATAAATGCCAGCAATAATGTGATGGGATCTTTGACCGGCTCTTGCCGCCCTACAGTCCCAATCAAAATCAAATCATTTGCCCTAAATCTTTCAGGTAATAAAGCCAGCGGTTTAATCTCGGCAGGATGAAACTTCTCTACATCCACACCATTATAAATTTGTGAAACCTTGTGTTCTGAAACATGGATATGATTAACTAACCAGTTCTGTAAATCTTGCGACATTGGGATATATCGATGTATAAACAGTCGATAGAAGCGGCGTAAAAAGGTATAAAGCTTATGCTTCCCATCCAAATCATCAACATCACGGCCATGTTCACCATGGATTCGACATTTAATACCCGCAAGAAAACCAGGCAATTGAGCTTCTAAAGCCGATAAATTTCGGGTATGTAAAATATCAGGATTTAATTGTCTTAACAATCGCCATAATTTAACAAAAACCCAATAATCTTTACCTTCCTTTTGATGTAAACAATAAATTTCCACATTATCTTGTTTAATTCGATTTTTAAAGTCAGTGTAATCAGTCATACAAATAATGACATGACGATATCGATTAGTAGGGATGGAATTAATTAAATTAACCAAGCCATTTTCCAAGCCCCCGGTACCTAATCTAAAGATGACATGGGCGATCAAAGGCACTTTATTTGGATCTTGCATAGACAATAGTGGGAATTATTTTAATTATTATTTTTCAATAAGTTTAGGATAAACTTTTTTATATTGTGCCACACTTAACGGCCAGTTTCGTTGTTGCTCAACAAATAACCGCCCTCGTCTGCGCATTTCATCCCAATGACTACGATTAGCAATTAATTTCAATACAGTATTTGCCAAGTCTACTGCATCACCAGCCAAAAATAACAAACCATTATCCTGATCAGTAATTAATTCACGGTGCCCCCCAACATCAGAGGCTATCACTAAACGCCCCTGAGCCATTGCTTCCAAGGGTTTCAACGGTGTAACCAACTCTGTTAGGCGCATAGCTAAACGAGGGTAGACAAAAATATCGACCAGATTATAGTAGTCTTGCACCTGATCATGTGGCACACGCCCAGTAAAAATAACATAAGGTTCTAATGATAATGATTTTACCTTTTCTTTGATAATCTGTTCCTGCGGCCCTCCGCCAACTAATAATAGGCGAATTTCAGGCTGATGCTTGATAATTCCGAACAAAGCATCCAGAATCAAGGGAATACCTTCATAAGCATAAAAAGACCCGATAAAACCCAAAACAGTTTTATCTTTTAGGTCTAATTGCTGCTTAAGGTTTTCATCCGCTTGTTTTCCAAAAGTAAATTTTTCAATATTGACCGCATTTGGAATGACAGTGATTTTATTTTCATCTATCCCTCGTTGAATAATATCTTGACGCAACCCTTCACAAATACAAGTAACTGCTTGTGCTTTCTTAAATACATAGCTTTCCAAGGCTTTTGTAATTTGGTAGCGTAAACTGCCTTCTCGTGTGGTTCCATGATCTACGGCAGCATCCTCCCAAAATGCACGACACTCATAAACAACAGGGATATTATATTTCTTACCTATTTTTAATGCTGCTAACCCATTCAAAGCAGGGGAATGAGCATGTAAAACATCTGGCTTAATTTCTGGAATAATTTCATCTAATCGTGCGATCAAACTTTTTACAATTGCCCATTGATTGAAAAAAGGTAATTTAGCCAAAAGCCCCTGTTCTTGCAGTGAACGATAAAACCTTAACCCATCAACATCTTCAATCAGTTGTTCTGCTACAGTATGTTTAGCTGATGTTAGATGAAATGTTTGCCAACCTAATGCACGTTGTTGCTCAAGAATTGCACGGGTACGAAAAGTATAGCCGCTATGCAATGGAATTGAGTGATCAAGAATATGTAATATTTTCAATGTCTTTTACATGTTGAAGTAATAATCTAATCAAAAAATAACTTAATAAAGTAGGGCTGTATTAAAAAGTCAAACTTTTCAACACCCTCAAAGCTATGCTTATGATTCCAAAGCATTAGTGTTTCGCTTCTCCCGTTAAACGCAACCAGCTTTTACGTAACAAATGAGGTACTAACAAATACACAGGCATCCGTAACCAGTGAGAACGAATATATAATAACCAACGCGCCAAGCCTGTCCAACGGTCATCACAACTAGAATGGTCAGGCATTAAAGCACGCCTTAATAATAGATCCATGATTCTCCCTCGTATCCCTTGCACTGAATGTGTCGACAAGGCTTGAATAAATTCGTCTGCTATAGGGCACCGTAATAAAGTTTTACAATAATAAAAAGCAAAAAACAAAGGTTGTTGTAACGATAGTTCCCGACTACGTATAGTCAATCGTTGGAGGAAATTTGGTATTTGCAGACTAAATTGACGTATAAGCAAATCCATATCTGTCAAATCCCGCAAGCCATTTTCAAATTCACCATTTAAAAACAAATGACTCGCACTATGTAAAACCATATCTTCAGCCTGCAACATCCAAAAATTTGTCTCTCCAATACGCGTTATATTGGCATACAATTTTTCCGCATCAGGATAACTACAAGCAGTTTGCGGTAAAATATTATGATGAATATCTAAAGTTGTCTCTCTATCAATATGCCGCATAGGAGGTAATTCATGCATCCACTTGTGATAATATTGCTGATCATAAGCATCCAATTTTTCTGGAAACCAACCTTCCCATATTAAGGTGTTTTTCACCTCTTCAAGCCGGTGTTGCGGAACTAGAATATCTATATCACTAAAAATTCGTCCATAACTGGCATCAAGTTTTGCAGCAGCATAAGCCCCCCCCTTTAGGAGCACAAGTGGCAACTGTAACTTTTGAAAAGCAAGCGCTAATAAATTTAATTCCCAGCATACAATTCGGCTTTGTGATTCAAAATAAACTTGAGCCGAAGACAAATGTTTTGCAATATAATCAGGAACTGAAAAATAGGACTTTTCAAAAACATAATATGCTAAACGGGCAACTTGACTAGCAGACCTAGCCTGACATAAAAGCAACTCCCATTCAGACTCAGTTAGTGTTACATCTTGTTTTATACAGATGAGCCGTTGAAGTAAAATAGCCTCAGATAACTTATGATTGTTTTCCACGCTACCCCACCACCAATTCATCAAAACACTTTATGGCCTCAAGCAAATCGCCATCATAAGAAAAATGATAAATCGCTGTCTGCTCTATTAATCGCCCCAACACATTAAACCCTTGAGCTTCTAAAACGGGATAATTAAATGATAAATCCGCTATCCGCATAAAAGCTTCTGCTTTATCTATAGCTAGCAAGGATAATGGTGTATTGTTTTGATACTGAGGAAAAACAATAAAACTTGCGTCTGCTTCTTGTTCCATAGCCTGAATACTGGAAGCTAATGGCTTCATCAATCCAACAGAGCCTTTGGAGGTATCATGAACCGTCTCGCTAAAAATCGCTTGAGGAAAAGTCTGTTGAATTAAATCAATCGCATTATTTTTTAAACTAACCGGTCTTGGTACTGGTACAATTTTTCCAGTCACGCAATCGACCAAAGTTAATTCGTCAGATAATAAACGCCAGCCAGAATTCACTAGAGCTGCACATAAAGTACTTTTTCCTGAGCCTGGAAATCCAGGAAGAATCAAAGCTTTTGAATTTTTTTCAATTACTGCTGCATGAATAATAAGATATTGATGAGCAAAACCTGAAATACACCAATTAAGCCCCCATTCAAAAAAAGGCAGGGCTTGAGAAAAAGGGAGCGGTTTAAAGGGCTCAAATTGATCAAATGTGAATAACACTTGTTTATGCCAGAAGTGTCGCAAACCATGAGGCTGGGAAAGCCGAACAATATAGTCTGCAAAACCATCCCCTGGTAGTATTGGGTAGTCACTATATAAAAGTTCAATACCTTCAATAACACTCGGTATTCCTGACTGCACCCTCACCCTAAATGGCCCCATCTGAATAATTAGCTGGCCAGAGCTTAAGCTGTTTTTATAAGACACTAAGGGTTAATTTTTTCAACTATTATAAGTAAATGCATCATTTTTAATTCAGACAGTAATTTCATTATTTGCTGAATATCAGGAAACTTCTTTTGTATCTCTAATTCAGAAAATGAATGAGAAGGGTTTTCATAAAAAAAATCAAAAATTTCTACAGCCGCTCCTGACAAACAAGATGTTAATCCATTACCAGCATGATAAATCAGATGTTGATCT
>ENA-ORXI01002578-ORXI01002578.1-sediment-metagenome-genome-assembly--contig:-NODE-2578-length-12897-cov-3.200000_pt1 | contig 12897 bp, 8 predicted proteins | sample MGYA00237861_ERZ511468 | MGnify/ENA primary metagenome ERZ511468 (study PRJEB26299, sample SAMN06266213) | sediment metagenome | isolation source: Hudson Canyon methane seep mesocosm | place: USA:Hudson... | reverse complement strand
TAAGCGCGTTAATTGAAAACTCTTGAATAACATCTGTTTTTTCATGTAGAGAAAGTGATTTAAAATTATCGATAAGTCGGATTGTTTTATTAATGCTGACCTTGAGTAAATCAAGCCCTTCATGATAAGAAGCACCTAATCGAGCCATATCTCTTCTGGAAAGATTTTGTGTGTTTATCAGCTCAAATAGATGTTCAATTTCATTCTCTATATGACTAATAGATGTAGTTACTACACCTAAAGGGGTATTAAGTTCATGAGCAACGCCAGAAACTAACCCTGCAAGTGAGGCCATTTTCTCAGCTTCTATCAATTGTGTCTGAGTACTTTTCAGTGCTTCAAGGGTATTAGATAATTCATTAGTGCGTTGCTGTACTCTGAATTCCAATTGCTCATTGAGCAATTGCAATTGCTGTTGAGATGCGCTTATTTTATCTTCATAAATGGTAAAGCGTCGTGCCAAATATCTAGTTAAAAACGGTGATAAGGCAATGAAAAATAATGTTACGAATACACTTAATCCTAGAATACGCAATAATTGACTTTTATTTTGTTGGGCTATTTTTCTCTCGCGATTCGCAAGATAACTATCAGTTTCACTTTTATAAAACCCTGTCCCTATGATCCAATCCCATTGTGGAAAGCTACTAATAAAGCTAACCTTTTGAGCTGAATCCCCCGTACTTGGCATAACAGGGCTAACATAATTAAGAAAACCTCCCCCTTGTTTCGCTTTTTCAATAATTTGCGTGCCCGAAGTGACAACGTGTTCGTCAGCATTATCATATAAGTTAGTTCCTTCATAATACTTTCGATAATGGGAAATAACGTTACCCTGATGGTCTAATATGAAAATATAGCCATTTGTACCAAACTTCATATTTGAAATTCGCCGGACCATGCGTTGTTTAATATCGTTTTCAACATCAATCAGATATTCCCCAGTACCGATAAACCAGTCATAAGGTTCGAAATGTTTGCCAAAACCAATCTTTTCGAACTCTTGCTCTTTATTATCAGGTTTAACAAACCACCAGTGATAAAATGACTCACCATGTTCTTTTGCCAATTGACCTAAGTCTCGAACGATGTAACTTCCTTTGACATCTTGGAAATTTGCCTTAGAGCTTCCTTCCATTTTAGGTATCACGGGGTGCATCACACTGACCCCATTAGTTTTATATATAAAGAAATAACCTCGACCATCATTAAAGCGAATATCCCTTAGCGCATCATATATTAATTTTGTGACTTCGCTTTCGGATTTGTTTTTATTGTTTTCATAGATATTACTGGCAATAGCATGAGCCTGATATATATGCTCTTTAATATTATTTTTTAATATTGTTTCTGTACTGTCTCTTTCATAAGTGATTTGTTGTATGAGCTGTTTAACTTGTGCCTTAATCAATTCTTTTTCTGAAGCGATAAAATCTTGTTTAAGAGTTTGAATGTCAGCGCTAAGCTGCGCGTTGTTATGGCTAATGACGATAAAAATTGTTAAACAAGCGAATGCCGTAACGATGAAAGGAGGAATGATTTTTATTAATCGTAATAACTTTTCGCCATGGATTACGTGCATGAAAGAACTCACATTCGATAATAAAATAATTAATGCATTTAAAGTGCTAAAACAACTTAGATATAATGATAAACATAAACAACGACTTGCAATGCTGTAATGAGTTTTTCGATGGCATATCCAAATTAATCACCAATATTTAGCTTTCTTACATAGTATAGACCTAATAAAAAATACTGACATTAAACAGTATTTTTTATATACATTCCACACGCACAGGATTCGATTATGAATCTGATCTTTATCTAAAACTTCAAGTGTGGAAAGGTTAAATTGAGTAAAAAACCATTGAAAATCGCATGATTATTGAACTGATAGATTACTTAGCGATTTGTTGAGAGGGCATAAAAGAATGGGGTGGCTAAAGGAATTTGAACCCTCGACAACCGGAATAACACTCACGTTATAGGTATAGGATTTACTTGGATTAGCGTATATCAGGCTAGATATCACCCATGTTACCCATGTCATAACTTGGTCTTAAATGTAATTTATTAGCTTGGCAAACTCACAGAATAGTACCAGAGAGTTTTTACGGCAGTTGCATTAATCTTTCGCTTCGCCATACCCTAATTATTTGAATACTAGTTCATTTAACATCTTCTGACAATTTTGGTTGTATAAATCACCTCAAAAACAATTCTATCGATACCAATTTACAGCACCTGTTTATATTTATTTAGAAATAAAATGTCCAACACACCAATTTTGTTTAATTTGATATTCATCATGATGGCAATAAAATAAGCTCACTTAACTCTTTTCAAAATCAAGAAATAGAAAAAGCTAAAGTAGGGTATTGATAAAGTTATTTATCTTAAAGCAATAATGCCAAATAACGGCTGCGACTCTATTGCTCAGACTTTTAATCAACTTTACTTAACTAAGGGGGAAAGTGCTAACAAAACCTTTGTTTATGAAAAACTAAAAATTCATACCTATCAAGTAAAATGCAAGCGTCGAAATATCAAGTCTAGACAGCCTAAAACATCAGCAATTAATGTTACATGGGATATTGCTCTAACGAACGATTATTTATAATGTTGTTTTATCAGTAATGACCTTTCTGAAGCTCTATAAGTCAAACCTTATTATTATTTTGCTTCCCTCATCAATGATCGATTTAACTTCAACACTGCCGCTATGCTCTTCAATAATACCAAATGAAATTGCCATACCTAAGCCTGTACCTTTTCCCACGTCCTTGGTCGTAAAAAATGGTTCAAAAATACGAGGGATATTTTCTTCTGTCATACCACAGCCATTATCTTCAAAGGTAAACACTAATTTGTTATTTTTTTGAGCTGTTTTGATAATTATTTTACCTTCGAGTTCTTTGTAATCTAGCTGTTTTATCTCAATTGCCTGACAAGCATTAACGATGATATTCATAAAAACTTGGTTCAGTTTTGAGGGGAAACAGGTGAACATCGGATCATAGTCGAAGTGAGTTTCAATAAGGATGGAATCATATTGTGTACTTACTAAATGTACGGTTGATTTTAATAAACCTGACAGTTTTACGGTCGCTTGTTTGGCATCATCAATACGTGCAAATGCGCGTAAGTTATCCACAATTGTTTTTATTCGTGTAGTTCCTTCAGTTGCAGTTTTGGTAAGGTCAATCAATTTATTGAATTTATCATCAAACGATTGTAATACTTCAGGTTCTGCATTTTCTCCACCAGCCAATTTTTTTAAAAAGGATTTTATCTTGCTAATTTCATCACTCATCATATAAACAGCGGCATGAGCAAAATTTGTGGGGTTATTGATTTCGTGTGCAACACCTGCGGTCATGGTACCTATTGAGGCCATTTTACTTGATTGAATCAATTGCTTTTGAGTTGCTAAAATTTCTTTGTTTTTTTCTTCAAGCTCCACTGTACGTTCTACAACCTTGTGCTCGAGTTGTTCGTTGAGTAGTTGTAACTGTTGCTGAGTAGTGTTTATCTTATCTTCATAAATGGTAAAACGCCGCCCCAAGTATCTAGTTAAAAATAAAGACAAACTGATAAAAAATAGTGTTACAAATAAGCCTAATCCAAAGAGGCGAAATAATTCTTTTTCATTTTGTTGGGCTATTTTTCTCTCACGATTCGCAAGATAAACATCGGTTTCGCTTTTATAAAAACCAGTACCAATTATCCAATCCCATTGTGGAAAGCTATTAATATAGCTAATCTTTTGAGCTGTCTCGCCAGTGCTTGGCATAACTGGGCTAACATAATTGAGATAACCTCCCCCTTGTTTCGCTTTTTCAATAACTTGCGTGCCCGCAGTGACAACATGTTCGTTAGCATTATCATATAAGTTAGTTCCTTCGTAATTCTTTCTATAATGGGAAATAACGTTACCCTGACGGTCTAATATGAAAATATAGCCATTTGTACCAAATCTCATATTTGAAATTCGCCGTACCATGCGTTGTTTAATATCGTTTTCAACATCAACTAGGTATTCCCCAGTACCGATAAACCAGTCATAAGGTTCGAAATGCTTGCCAAAACCAATTTTTTCAAACTCTTGCTCTTTATTATCAGGTTTGACAAACCACCAGTGATAAAATGACTCACCATGTTCTTTTGCCAATTGACCTAAATCTCGGACGATATAGCTTCCTTTGACATCTTGGAAATTTGCCATGGAGCTTCCTTCCATTTTAGGTATCACGGGGTGCATCACACTGACCCCATTAGTTTTATATATAAAGAAATAACCTCGACCATCATTAAAGCGAATATCCCTTAGCGCATCATATATTAATTTTGTGACTTCGCTTTCGGATTTGTTTTTATTGTTTTCATAGATATTACTGGCAATAGCATGAGCCTGATATATATGCTCTTTAATATTATTTTTTAATATTGTTTCTGTACTGTCTCTTTCATAAGTGATTTGTTGTATGAGCTGTTTAACTTGTGCCTTAATCAATTCTTTTTCTGAAGCGATAAAATCTTGTTTAAGAGTTTGAATGTCAGCGCTAAGCTGCGCGTTGTTATGGCTAATGACGATAAAAATTGTTAAACAAGCGAATGCCGTAACGATGAAAGGAGGAATGATTTTTATTAATCGTAATAACTTTTCGCCATGGATTACGTGCATGAAAGAACTCACATTCGATAATAAAATAATTAATGCATTTAAAGTGCTAAAACAACTTGGATATAATAATGCACATAAACAACAGTTTGTAATGTTGTAATGCGTTTTTCGATGGCATATCCAAATTAATCACCAATATTTAGCTTTATTACAGAGTATAGACCTAATAAAAAATACTGACATTAAACAGTATTTTTTTATATACATTCCACGCACACAGGGTTCGATTATGAATCTGATCATTATCAAGACCCTAAACCACAGCTACACCCCGTCCACGACAGGTAACTAATACAGGTCTATCTGAATCTTTGGCGTGACTGATTACCTTACCTGGATTTACTTTAAGATCGGATAAAGGGACCACACCTTCTGAGAATTTTGGTTGCATACGTCAAATGGTAATTATTCTCAAATTAAGCTTGAACAGTCCACAATAAATGTGTCTTATGCTGCTTAACTAGGACAATTATGGGTGTCCGGTTATGCTGAACAAGCAACAACCTTGTTGCGACCGCTATTCTTGGCTTCGTATAGATTATTGTCGCAGGTCTTCATCCATAATTCCCAGTCTTTCCCGGAATCCAGACCAGCTACGCCAATACTGACTGTTACCTTACGATCGGGGATTAATGAAAGATTTTCAATATCACTTCTTAATTTTTCTGCAATGTCCATACTATTAGCTTCATTGGTATTGTAGATCAGAATCAAAAATTCCTCTCCGCCTGTTCTGAATACTTTGTCAGTCTCTCGAAAGAAGTCCTTTAAGAAAGCACCCAATTGCACAAGGACATGATCGCCAATATCATGGCCTAATTCATCATTGATCTTCTTAAAAAAATCAATGTCCATGCCGATGAGTGTAAATGCTGTATCTGTTCTATCAGTTTGATGTACGGCCTGTTCCAATGAGTCTTTAAGCGTTGCTCTATTGTACAGCTCGGTTAGCGTGTCTGTAATCGCTTGTTGGCATCGTTCGCTATATAGCTTGGAGAAAACACGAAGAAAAATAGCCGCATATGCACTGACTAATATGAGTGTTACTGAAAACCTTGCGGCTTCATTTGCTTCAAGAAGGTGCCACGCCAGTGGAAGAATGGTCACTATGAGTAGAATATTTGATATCCATGCTTGGCGCTCTGATATTACAAAATAAAATAATAGTACTGTTGGATAACACCAAAAAGTGCCGCTTATTCCAACGGTATTAGTTAGATAGACTAGGTATAAAGTACAAAAAGGGCTCAGCAGGACAAAGGTATAGACTGGTTTATATGTTTTTCTGTAACAGCCCCAGCTACCCAGAAAAAGACAGAGCGCGATGATCAAGGCTCCCATACCAATTCGCAAGTTTTGATGAGTCAGGTCATAAATTGCAAAAGGCAGTATAAGGCTTCCTGCGGCAGCAAAAAGCCACAATGTGGATTTAAGCTGAAAATCCGTTTGATCCGACGAGGCTAATTTATTCATATATTCAACATAAAAATTAACAAGACACATGCTTACAGAGTATTCGTAGAATAATAGCTATATCGGTTCTTGTCTAGAGTGTACTGGTCTGATGAATTACTTAGATAGTTTTCTTGGAAGTAAAAGAATGTGGTGGCTAAAGGGATTTGAACCCTCGACAACCGGAATACTTCAGCAGTATAGCCTTTAGCTAGATTTGAGCGTAATAACGTAGATAATTAATTGCGCTAACTTAGCTTAATCTAGATTAATAACGAATACTCAGTGAAATCATTAATTAAAATATGAACAAAGTAACAGGTTATTCTTTGTTATCAACAGTCGAAATAGCGTAATGCCCTTTTGAGGAATTAGATAATATTTGTTGGTATTGACCACTACTCTTCAATTTTTTTAACCCCTGGTTAAAACGTTCTAAAATAAATAGACTGTTTGTCAATGTTTGTGGAAAGTAGATAAATGAATCATATTCTTTAACAGGTTTTTTATTATAAGTAATTTTTTCCAATGTCCCTTTTGGAAATCGTGTCATTAATAAGTATTCGGCAATTCCTGAAGTCATTGGGAAGATATCAATACGAGCGGCGAGTAACTTATTAAAGTTTAAAGCATCCTGATTAGAATTATCACCGGTAAATATTTTGTCTTTTAACGCCTTATTAAAGTCATCACCGTAGTTAAAGTTATTGGTGATGCCAACTGTTAGCCCTGCTAAATCGTTAATGTCTTCCCAATGAAACTTTGTGGTTTTTAAATGATAAAAATAAGTTGTTGAGGTAATAATACTATCACTAATATACATACCATCTTCACGTTCTTTCGAGTATCCATATGAAGCAGTACCATCAACTCTGCCTGATTTTGCCATCATAAATGCTCTAGTTATTGGGTAATACTGCCATTTAACTTTGATATCTTCTTTTGCAAAAGCAAGTTCTATAATATGACTAACAATGCCGTGATGAGGTAATTCTTTAGAGTGTTCCGGTGGAAACTCAAAGGTACTTAAAATAATGATTTCTTGTGCGTTGCAAACTTTAATCATACCTGCAAAAATAAATATGATTAGAAAGATATAAGACACTTGACGCATTAATTTATCCTAAGCAATATTGTTGAATTTACATCTACCTATTATAGCTAGCTTAAAAATAGTTGCCTTTTTATTGAGCCAATAAATGTTCTTTAAATAAATTTTTTTTAATTTTTATAATACATAATAACTTAGCCACAACAGTCGCAAAGTATCAACGCTTTGCCAAACCATATTGTAAGTTAAGCATCCGCATGCTGCTTAACTCGTTGCCGATATTGCTTAGGAGAAACTCCCAGTTGTTTATGAAAAAGTCGCCTCAACGAACTTTCACTGCTATACCCTATTCGCTCAGCTATTTTCTCAATACTTAGATTGGTGGTTTCTAATAGAAGCTTAGTGTTTACAAAACGTAAACTCTGAAGGTAATCATTTAAGTTAACACCATTTGCTTTTTTAAAGCGCCTAGAAAGTGTTCTCACACTAACCGAATGTGTTTGTGCTAATGAATCTAAGGTTAAGCGTTGTGAAATATCACGTTGTAATTGACTCTCGACGGCTAAAATAAGGCTATCTTGATGATCCGCGTGCTCCTGCACAAAGAGATAAGGTGAGGCGTAACTTTGTGAAGCGTCAATTAACATTGTTTTAGCGGCACTTTGGGTCAGTTGCCGGCCTACTTGCTGCTCTGCAATTTTCAGCATCACACCCAGATTAGCTGTCATTGAGCCGGTTGAATAAAGCAGCCCACTTTTTACTAAAAGTTGATCGGCACAATGGTTGATATCAGGGTATAGCTTTTTAAATAATCCACCTAGCCACCAGGCGGTAGTGGCCTCTTTATTTTTCAATGCACCAGTTTCTGCGAGCATGAAAACACCGCTGCAATTACTTACAATGACACTGCCATCATTTATTTTTTGTTTTAGCCAGTTACACTCCTCTTGCAGGCGCTTAAGTGAATCTAGCAAGGTTTTGCTATTAGAATGGTGAACTCCCGGGATAATGATTAAGTCAGCTTTGATGTCATCTGTTAAAGCATTATCGGTCAATAAGCGCATTCCGTTGGAACAGCGTATCGCAGCCCCTGTTTTAGAGACTAGCTTGCAGTTATAAAGGCTAGCTTCTTCACCCCGCTGCTGTTTCCATAAGGTATTAATGACATTAAAAACATCAAATGGAGATGTCACTCCAGATGCTTGGCAGCCATCGAATACTAAACCGACTACGTTAAATGTTGGCAGATTTTGCATGGTAAATGGCCTATTTGTGACTGGTTATCGCTGTTTATGCCCTTTATACTAATCAAAATAACCTACACAATAAAGCTAAGGAAATATTCATGAGTGATCAAAATATAAGTCGTTACCCAGTACCAAAACTTGAAGACCTTGCTGACGATATTCGTGATCGTATATTGGCGGTGCAAGAAAAAGCAGGATTTATCCCCAATGTATTTTTAACATTAGCCTATAGACCGGCTGAATTCAGAGCATTTTTTGCTTATCACGATGCTATTATGGAAAGAGAAGGCAGCACACTGACGCCAGCCGAAAAAGAAATGATCATTGTTGCAACAAGTTCTGAAAATGGTTGCCAATATTGTGTGGTAGCGCATGGGGCTTTATTACGTATCTTCTCAAAAGAACCGTTACTTGCCGACCAAATAGCCATTAATTACCTGCATGCCCCTTTAATTGAACGTCAAAAAGTGATGCTTAAATTTGCACTAAAATTATCACGCACACCTGAATTGGTAGCAGAAGCTGATTTTGCAGAATTAAAACAACAGGGTTATAACGAAGACGATATTCTAGATATCACCGGTATTACAGCCTTCTTCGGTTTATCTAATCGCATGGCGATTGTAATGTCGATGCAAGCAAATACCGAGTTTTATACGATGGCTAGATAGGGAACAACCAACTGTCTTTAAAAACACCGGATGCCAAATACCAAGTCTTATTTGTAAAATAGTTAATACTGAACCTGAGTAAAAGTGGTAGATTAGTCATAAAATAAGGATAGAATAAAATGACCGAGTTATGCTTTTTTAATCAAGTACTGGAAAAAAATGCGGCTAACCATGTATCACTTTCGCCACTAAGTTTTATAAAGCGAGCTGCTACAGTTTATGCTGATAGAGCAGCCGTCATATACGAAGATAAAACTTATACTTGGCATCAAACCTATGGGCGTTGCTGTCAGCTAGCATCGGTTTTAAAGGGGTTTAGTATTTCTAGAGGAGATACTGTCTCAGTTATGTTGCCAAATATTCCCGCCATGTATGAGGCGCATTTTGGTGTACCTATGGTTGGAGCGGTGCTGAACACAATTAATACTCGCTTAGACGCTGAAGCGATTGCCTTTATTTTTAATCATAGCCGTACGCGACTTCTGCTGATGGACTCAGAGTATGCAGATGTCATCGAAAAGGCATTATTGTTGGTTGAAGGTACTAAGCCGATAATAATCAATGTTTCCGATCCGATTTATGGTCAAGGAAAGCCTATCGGCGACTTTGAATATGAAGCATTGCTTGCCATACAGCCTGAAAATTTTAAGTGGGAGCTGCCAGTCGATGAATGGGATGCTATTGCGTTAGGATACACCTCAGGGACAACAGGTAACCCCAAAGGCGTGGTAACCCATCATCGCGGTGCCTATCTGAATGCAATGAGCAACGTGCTTTCTTGGAACTTGGCGTCAAACGTGGTCTATTTGTGGACATTGCCTATGTTTCATTGCAATGGTTGGTGTTTCCCTTGGACATTAGCAGCGATAGGGGGAACAAGCATCTGTTTGCGAAGAGTAGATGCTGAACAGATCCATCATCTTTTAAGAAAACATCATGTCAGCCATTACTGTGGCGCACCAATAGTACATTCGATGATCGCCGATGCTGCGATAACTCAGCCTACGCCGATAGAGCATAAAGTTTCGGGATTGATTGCTGGAGCCGCACCGCCAACGTCTGTTTTAGAGCGAATGGAGCGTCTTGGATTTGAACTAACCCATGTATATGGACTTACCGAGACATATGGTCCTGCAACCGTATGCGTCAAACAGGATGACTGGGCTGAACGCCCGCAGAAAGAACGGCTTGAACTTAACGGCCGACAAGGGGTTAGCTATCCATTACAGGAGGAGGTCACTGTGCTTGATCCGGATACATTGATACCGGTTCCCTTCGATGGAAAGACTATTGGCGAAATAATGTTTCGGGGGAATATTGTCATGAAAGGATATCTACGTAACGAGGCTGCAACCAAGGAAGCATTTGAGGGCGGCTGGTTTCATACTGGCGATCTGGCAGTAGTGCATGCGGATGGCTACATCAAAATTACAGATCGCTCTAAAGACGTTATCATTTCTGGAGGTGAGAATATTTCGTCCTTAGAAGTTGAGGATATAGTTCAACGCCATCCTGAAGTCGAACTCGCTGCAGTTGTAGCCATGTCGGATGAAAAGTGGGGAGAAGTACCTGCAGCGTTCGTGCAGCTAAGTCTAGGCAGCGAATTGAGTGAAGAGGCTCTGATCGATTTCTGTCGGGAAAACATGAGTCATTTCAAAGCACCTAAGAAAATTATTTTTGGCAGCATCCCGATCACTTTAACTGGAAAAATACAGAAGTTCGGATTACGTCAGCTACTGTCAGCAAAGGAGTCTGGTTAAATATGCCAAAAGGCTGATTTTTAACATAGCTACATGGATATAGTCGTGTCAATGCCAAATAACTTTAACTAGATTACTATTTGCCAATAAAGACTGGGTAATTAACAAACGTTGTCCATCTGGATGTAAATAAAATCCTTTCTCCCAAGAGTTTTTTGCCATCAAACGTCGCTCTTGAAGGTTAGTTTTCATATTTAGCCTAGTTAGATAAAAATCAAGTTGACCATTTTGACTAAAATAAAGGAAATCACCCTGTATATGCCAGTGGTTACTGTTTACTATGGGTAATTCGATAATAAATTTCAGGTTATTATCCGAACTCAATTGATACAATTCATTGTTGTCATTAACAACAAAAACACGACCGTCGAGCAATTCTTTTCGGTGAATTATCCCAGCAGATAAACGAGTCAGCTGGTCAGTAGCAAGGTCATACTGCAGCATCATTTTTTTATGTTGTTCAACTCTGGCAAAATAAATACTATTACCACGAACACTCCAAGTAGGATTGCTTACAATTTCTAAAGCACTGGTAATATAAGTGAGTTCTTTAGTGAACAAATCTAATATAAAAATACGTTCTTCAACTTTCCCTAACAGTAACGTTTCCTGCTGATTAATACTTAAATCAGTAACAATATACCTTGGATTGAAGCTGTACAATATTTCAGGTTCACTACCTAACACTTGTCGTATAACATTAGCCTGCTTAGTGTCTTTAGCCGTGTAATATAATGTACTTCCACTAACATTATAAAGTGGATGAAATTCAGCGTTGTTAGACTCAATGTGCACTGTTGACAGCTGATTTTGCTCAACAAATGGATTGGGGATTTCTTTAATATCGGTGTAATTAATATCATGTTGGCGCATATAAAAACACTGTTCACCACAACTATAGAAAGCATCATTTATACCGGGTGTACTGCCTTTTTGTTCGGTCAATTGCTCATTCGTTAAAGAGTAGTAGTAAAAATCCCCTTTAAAACTCGACATGGCAAAACTATCGCCTGCAGCGTTCCAAACCAAAGAATTGGCATAAAATGAAATTGGCTTTTTAACGATTATTTTCTTGCTGGCAATTTCAATGATGAGTAACATATATTTTCGGTCAGACACATTTCTCAATACGGCTAAATGTTTTCCGTCTGGTGACTCTTGTGCTAAATAATCACCATAACCTTCAGTATTAGGAAAGGTAAGTTGTTGTATTTTTCTATTTGCTATCTCCAGCCGATATAACGCCTGTACACCTAGGCTTTCAACATAATTAGTCACATAAATTGAACTACCATCAACAGACCAAGATAATGGAAGATAGGAGGTATTGTCATTATTTAGCTTAGTCGTTTTCGACAAACCTTTAGTCGAATCAAAGTGGCTCAAATAGACATGGTTGCTTAATTCATCAACACGCCAATAAACGATATTCTCCCCATTTGGAGAAAACAATGCTTTATTATAGTTACCTTTATCCCAAGTTAATCGATGAACCAGTCCTGATATCATGTTTTTACTAAATAATTGCCAAGGATCGGTATTGTTTACTCTGTGAAGGAAAACTAAAGTTTTGTTATTTTCATTGTAATTTCCTTGGAGCTCTGATCCTGATAAATTAGTCAAACGTTCTATTGTTGGGGAGCCATCAGTCGACGTTTTTATTGGTGCTTTTGTCAGTAATTGAGTAAATGAATTGGAATATAGGGTGATCAGTATAATGATGAAAAAAATTCCAACGGCCGAAACCCTCTTTATCAGGAGATGTTTGTTAGTGGCTTTTTTTTCCCTTTCAAGCTCAACAACCTCAGCTATCAAACAGTACCCTTTCATCGGTACAGTTTTAATATACTGAGGGGATTTAGCATTATCGCCCAGCGCTTCTCTGAGGTTTTTAACCACTTTCCTAATAGCGTCATCAGAAACGACTCTGTTTCCCCAGACTGAAATTAGTAGTGATTCGCGGCTAACGATTTGCCCTTTATTTTCCAACAAGAAACATAGGAAAGTTAATGCCAAAGGCTCTAACTTT
>ENA-ORXI01002577-ORXI01002577.1-sediment-metagenome-genome-assembly--contig:-NODE-2577-length-12898-cov-18.655331_pt1 | contig 12898 bp, 7 predicted proteins | sample MGYA00237861_ERZ511468 | MGnify/ENA primary metagenome ERZ511468 (study PRJEB26299, sample SAMN06266213) | sediment metagenome | isolation source: Hudson Canyon methane seep mesocosm | place... | reverse complement strand
CGAGAAGTCACATGATAGAGTGCGCCTGCAAATTCGAGCCTAAGTGGTCTTGCCATTTTTCACCTGAATGCTAACTAGTAATGAATGATCTTAGCAGAGGTGTAATCATAAATCAAAGACCTGACCCCGGGGCCCTGTGACCCCGGGGCCCTGCTTGCCCCATTGGTCCGATCTGCAACACCACGGATTCGATGGTCTATTTTATCAAATTTAGGCGGTTTTTGAGGTTTTTATACAGCTTGAACGCCAAGCTAACCGGACCAGAGTGTGATGATTTTTTGTGGCATAATTAGCGAAGCGGTGCCACAAAAAAGTAGCTCATTACGGGTCAGAGTTGATCGACTTGTTAGCTGTAACATCATACAAGCTACCTGAAATATATTTATGTAAGATGCTAGCCACCAAAGTTTGATAGGGCATTCCTTCCTCTAATGCTCTTCTTTGAATTGCAGATAGATCCCTTCCTGATAATCTTATATTTATTCTTTTGTCTTTCTTGAATGTCAATGCAGCGGATTGCTCAATGAGTTTCTTTCGAGAGTCAGTCATAACTGATTGAAACTCTCCCGATTCGTAAGCGTCTAATATCTCTTGCTCTTCTTTATCTAATTTCAGCTCTTTCATTATATTTCTCCAAGATACTGTTTTGTTGCCTTTCTGCTTGGAACTATAGTTTTCAGAATTATTTGTTCGTCATTTTCGACATAGGGCACCAAGTATGCATATTTATCAATTTCGACCACAAAAATTCTCTGCTGCGGGTATTTCTCGTTGTTTGGATGAGATATATCATCAAGCAAACAACCTGATTGCAAAGAGAAAACGATATTTTCGAAGGAGATATCTCTTTCTTCGATAAGTTTTCGGTTTTTATCAGGGTTCCAGTTTATAGGCTTCATAATAGCTATTATAGCATGCTCGTGTGCCTATTGCCTTCACAGGGCAGCTAACGCTAAATTCAGTGGCCTCTGGCAGATATAGGATAAACTCTGCAAACACACTGAACTAATAAAAAAGTGAGGCAGGCAGCTCCCAAATTAAGAATTATCTAAAGAATGGTATGAGCCATTGAGTCGTGCATCCAATCTTGAGAATGCATTGACTGACACCTTATTCCCTTGACTTAGGAAGTTAAACCCTCACTTCCTAACATGCCTTTAACTCCTTTTTATCTTAATTCAACAGCATTGACGTTGTATGCACCGCTTCTATAAAAAAGTAGGCAAGAATAACCGGCAATCAAATTATTTTATTAGTTGACTAATTACAGCACTCTGCTAAAAATTACAGTTATTACTATAAAAAAAATAATAAAATGAAAATAAAAGCCCTGGACTCAAGTCAGCTATACAAACCCTGCAATGTTGAGAATTTTCATTTTAAAAGCACGGATGAGCTGGAGAAAATAGATATCACTATTGGGCAGGACAGAGCCATCGATTCCATTCAATTTGGTCTCCGCATAGAACAAAAAGGCTACAATATTTATGCTCTGGCACCCGCTGGTACAGGTAAGCTCACCACTATTCAACAACTACTAGAGCATGAATGTAAACAATCAGCAATTCCTTGTGACTGGTGTTATATCAATAATTTCAGTGAACCTGCAAAACCTAAAGCGGTTCAATTTGAAGCTGGAAAGGGAAAAGAATTCCAACAAGACATGGAACAACTGATTGATGAGCTGAGTGTTGCCATTCCAGCTGCATTTGATGGTGATGAGTTTCGCTCAAAAAGAGAGGAGATTGAAGAACAATACCGCAAAATGGAATTAGCTGAAATTAATCTCATTAGAGAAGATGCCTTAAATAACCTTATTATTCTTGCAGAAACACCCACGGGTTATGCTTTTACCCCTGTTGATGATAAAAACAATATTATCAACACCGAACAATTTAATAAGCTGGACAAAACTGTTCAAAAGAATTATCAAAAGGATATTATTAAGCTTCAACAACGTTTACAAAAACTATTACGAAAATTCCCATCATGGCGTAAAGAAACTAAACGTAAATTACAGGCCTTAAATAGAGAAGTTGCCACCCTAGCTGTTAATCATTCTATTGATGAGTTAAAAAACAAATATGTCGAACAAAAAAAAATAACGGCTTATCTTAATGATGTAGATGCCGATATTCTTGACCATGTTAGTGATTTTATTCCACAGCAAGAACAAATATCGCCTTTCATGGAAACAATGAAAGAACAAAACCCTTTCAAACGCTATCAAGTCAACTTGATGGTTTCTAATGCAGAGGAAACAGCCGCCCCCGTTGTTTATGAAGACCACCCCAATTATGCCAACCTGTTAGGTCGGGTTGATCATCAAGCCTATATGGGTGCCTTGATGACGGACTTCACCATGATTAAGTCTGGCGCATTGCATAAAGCAAATGGCGGTTATCTAATTCTGGATGCGCGTAAACTATTATTTCAGCCTTATGCCTGGGAAAGTTTAAAAAGAACCTTACAGTCAGGCGAAATCCGGATTGAGTCCCTTGAGCGGGCATTAAGTTTAGCCAGCACCTCATCACTGGAACCAGAACCCATTCCACTTAACTTAAAACTTATTCTTTTTGGTGATCGCTTAATTTATTATATTTTAAGTCAGCACGACCCAGAGTTTCAGGACTTGTTTAAAGTCGCAGCAGATTTTGACGACTCGGTAACGCGCAGCAATGCCGAAGATGAATATGTTCGGTTGTTAGCGACTATCGCCAGAAACGAAAAATTATTGCCTCTCAACCCGCAAGCCATTGCCCGAATTATAGAGCAAAGCGCACGTTTAACAGGTGATGCCGAAAAACTTTCCACCCATTTGAGAAGTATTAAAGATTTATTAATCGAATCGAATTATTGGGCCAAATTTAACGGCCACGAGCTGATTAGCAACTCTGATGTTCAACAAGCAATAGAACAAAAAGTTCATCGCCTGGATAGAATACGGGAAAAAATGTATGAGAATATCCATCGTGGCACCGTTTACATCGATCTCAGTAATAAAGTCGTTGGGCAAATAAATGCGCTATCCGTATTGCAACTAGGAGAGTTTTCATTTGGTCAGCCCACCCGTATTACCGCAACTACCCGCATGGGAAATGGCAAAGTTATCGATATAGAAAGAGAAACTGAGCTGGGCGGCCCCTTACACTCCAAAGGCGTGCTCATTTTATCCAGTCTTATCGCCTCTCGCTATGCCCGCAGAACAGCCTTTTCAATGACAGCCAGTCTGGTGTTTGAACAATCCTATGGACAGGTTGAAGGTGATAGCGCATCACTGGCCGAATTATGCGTTATTTTATCCTCTTTAGCTGAAATACCAATACGTCAGAATTTAGCGATTACAGGTTCAATCAACCAGCTAGGTCAGGTCCAGCCTATAGGGGGTGTTAATGAAAAAATTGAAGGTTTTTTTGATATTTGCAAGAAACAAGGCCTAACAGGAAAACAAGGCGTCATCATACCCGCCAGCAATATCAAATACCTGATGTTACGCTGGGATGTAGTCCATGCAGCAAAATCTAAACAATTTCATATCTATGCGGTAGAAACCGTTGATCAGGCCTTACATTTATTAACAGGGATAGAACCAGGAATAACCAATGATAAAGCAGAATATCCGAAAACTTCATTTAACGGCAAAGTTACAGCCCAATTACAATTGTTTAATACCATTAAGCAGGAATTGATGGCAGCAGATAAAAAGAAGGATAAATAGTCCAGTATTCATTGGATGGATAAAGCGATAGAGACTGTGAAAGTATTTCCTTTTTGACCTACCCCTTTGGAAAAGGGGGATAGAGGGGGATTTTATAAAATAATAATGCACTGATATTAAAGGCTTTATTTTTATAATACAATATCTCCCAGCCCCTCTTTTCCAAAGAGGGGAGCTAAAGCCGAATACTTTCACAGTCTCTGTCGCTAACCCAAGCTACATTTTCCTTAACTTAATGGCAGTGATGCTCCTGCGTGGGAATACATGGCTGCCTAAGGTAACAGCACAGTATGCATTCCCACCGAATAAGGAGGGAAAAAGAGAAAAACCAGCAGATACATAAGATCAATATTACTCTTTTAACTGGCGGCCTGTAATGAAAAATATATCTGATTGCCTATGAGTTTCAGCTATATTTATATATAACTGAATCTTATGGCTAATAAAGAAAATAGTTGCTCCACTGCTACTACCTTTATCCCCTCGACTAGCCCTCTGTGTTCAGCATGCTTCAGCAGCATTCAAAAATACAAATAACATCATAGGTAATTGATTTTAAAAAACACAGGGACTTAACAAACAAGTTTATTAAGGTGTAGAGATGACAAAAGCAATAAAGTTAACCATCGATGGTAACCAGGCAGCAGCCACTGTTGCCCATAAACTTAATGAAGTCATTGCCATCTACCCCATTACTCCGGCATCCCCGATGGGTGAAGCCGCTGATGAGTGGTCATCACGCGGGCAAACAAACCTTTGGGGAACTGTACCCGAAATAATCGAAATGCAATCGGAAGCGGGTGCCGCAGGCGCTATCCATGGTGCATTACAGGCAGGTGCTTTAACCACCACCTTTACTGCTTCACAGGGTTTATTGTTAATGCTGCCCAATATGTACAAAATTGCAGGCGAGCTAACGCCTACCGTTTTTCATATTGCCGCCCGTTCAATCGCCTGTCAGGCCTTATCCATTTTTGGCGATCATAGCGATGTGATGGCAGCCAGAATGACGGGGTTTGCCCTGCTCTCTGCAAATTCACCTCAGGAAGTAATGGACTTTGCCTTAATTGCTACCGCAGCCAGCCTGGAAAGTCGCATTCCTATGCTGCATTTCTTTGATGGTTTCCGTACCTCGCATGAAATTGCCAAGATTAGTGCAATCGAAGACAGCATTTATCATGCAATGATAGACAATGACTGGGTACAAGCCCACCGTAGCCAAGGCTTATCTCCCGAACATCCAGTGTTACGCGGCAGCTCACAAAACCCTGATGTATATTTTCAGGCCAGAGAATCAGTCAACCCCTATTACACAAAGATGCCCGCCATTATGCAGGCAACTATGGATAAATTTGCCGGACTGACTGGGCGGCAGTACCACTTATTTGATTATATTGGAGATCCTCAGGCCAGAGATATCGTTATTCTAATGGGCTCAGCTGCAGAAACGGTTGAAGAAACCGTCGATTACCTGCTTAATCAGAACGAGCCCATCGGAGCAATTAAAGTCAGGTTATACCGCCCCTTTTCAGCCGAGGCATTAATTGCAGCCATACCGGCCAGTTGCCGCCATATTGCTGTGCTAGATCGCACAAAAGAACCCGGAGCCGATGGCGAACCCTTATATAAAGATGTTCTCAGCGCAATTGCTCAACATTACAGTAGCAGCGAAAGTAAATTCACCGAGATGCCAAAAATTATTGGCGGCCGTTACGGCCTTTCATCCAAAGAATTTACACCGGCGATGGTCAAGGCAGTTTTTGATCACTTAACTCAAGCAACTCTAAAAAATCATTTTACTATCGGCATTAATGATGATGTTGAATTTCACAGCCTGGACTGGAACCCTGATTTTCGTACTGATGCCCATCGTCATAATTTTCAGGCTGTTTTTTATGGCTTAGGCAGCGATGGTACCGTGAGTGCTAACAAAAACAGCATCAAAATCATTGGTGACAGTACCGAACTTAATGCTCAAGGTTATTTTGTTTATGATTCAAAAAAATCAGGGGCTGTGACTGTTTCACATTTGCGTTTTGGTTCTGCTGCCATCCATTCCAGCTATCTAATAGCCGAAAATGATGCTAATTTTGTAGCCTGTCATCAGGCTGTTTTCTTAAGTCGTTATAACATGCTGGATTTGGCTGCTGACGGTGCTGTTTTTCTGCTTAACTCACCCGCACAAAAAGCTGATGTCTGGTCAACGCTGAGCAAAAAAATGCAACAGCAAATGATCGACAAACAAATCAAACTTTACTGCATTGATGCTTACGCGGTGGCTGAAAAAACGGGGATGGCAAAACGCATTAATACCATTATGCAAACCTGCTTTTTTGCTATTTCTGGGGTTTTGCCAAAAGACCAGGCCATTCATGCTATCAAACAAGCGGTGGAAAAGACCTATGGCAGAAAAAACAAACGGATGGTCGAGCTTAATTTTAAAGCAATAGATGAAACACTGGCCTGTTTACATTTGCTTGAGATACCTCAAAAAGTATCCAGCAAACTTGAATTACATTCTACTGTCACTGAGTCAGCGCCTGAATTTGTTCAAAACTTTACTGCCAGGATCATTGCTGGTCAGGGCAACAGTATTCCTGTCAGTCTGTTTCCTGCTGATGGCAGCTTCCCCTTAGGCACAGCCGCTTATGAAAAAAGGAATCTGGCACTGGAAATTCCTGTCTGGGAAAAAGATTTATGCACCCAATGTGGAAAATGCGTGATGGTTTGTCCCCATGGCGTTATTCGCAGCAAACTGTTTGCTGTTAATGAACTAAGCTCTGCCCCCCCCAGCTTCAAACATACCCCTGTATTAGGTAAAGATTTTCCGGCAGAGTTGGAAATCAGTTATCAAACTGCACCTGAAGACTGCACTGGCTGTAGCCTGTGTGTAGATATTTGCCCGATCAGAGACAAATCAAATGCCAGTCGCAAGGCACTCAACATGGCAGAAATACAACCTTTAAAACAGCAGGAGCGAGAAAACTGGGACTATTTCTTATCTTTGCCCGAATATGATCGCCGTCAAATTAAGGCCGCGACCATTAAAGGCTCTATGCTGATGCAGCCTTTATTTGAATTTTCGGGGGCTTGTGCAGGCTGTGGCGAAACGCCTTACCTTAAACTGGCCAGTCAGCTATTCGGTGACCGGATGGTGGTGGCTAATGCCACAGGTTGTTCTTCCATCTATGGCGGTAATCTGCCCACCACACCCTGGGCCAAAAACGCGGATGGCAGAGGTCCAGCATGGAATAATTCATTATTTGAGGACAATGCCGAGTTTGGTCTTGGGATGCGAGTCGCCATTGATAAACACAGCAAGTTTGCAGCTGAATTATTACAGCAACTAAAACCCCAACTGGATACGACCCTGGTTGATCAGCTGATTAATGCAGATCAATCCGATGAAACAGGTATTTATGATCAACGCCAACGTGTCGAACGCTTATCTCAACAACTTGCCGCTATAAATTCAGCTACAGCAATTCAATTAGGTCAGCTAGCTGAAAACCTATGCAAAAAAAGTGTCTGGATTATTGGAGGTGATGGCTGGGCCTATGATATCGGTTATGGCGGACTTGATCATGTGCTGGCGAGCGGGCGTAATGTCAATATACTGGTACTCGATACCGAAGTTTATTCTAATACTGGCGGTCAAACATCCAAAGCGACGCCGCGTGGTGCCGTCGCTAAATTCTCCGCTAGCGGTAAGGCAAGCGCCAAAAAGGACCTTGCCCTGCTGGCAATGGATTATGAAAACGTCTATGTCGCGCATGTCGCTTATGCCGGCAAAGATACCCAAACACTGCGCGCTTTTTTAGAGGCCGAAGCCCATCAAGGGCCTTCTTTAATTATTGCCTACTCCCCTTGTATCGCTCATGGCATAGACTTATCTAATAATCACCAGCAACAACAATTGGCAGTAAAAAGTGGACATTGGCCGCTATTCCGATTTAATCCGAATCGTATCAAGCTAGGCAAGAATCCGATGCATCTTGATTCTGCTCCCCCCTCTATTCCCTATCAGGACTTTATCAGTACCGAAACACGCTTTGCCATGCTTTGGCATACACATCCAGATGATGCCGAGCGGTTTTTAGCGCAGGCACAAAAAGATGTCAATCACCGCTACCACTATTACCAGCAACTTGCTGAACTGGACTGGTCTGACAGTGCCAGTGTTGCGGCAGTTAAAGCAACAAATAAACAAACTTCATAAGGGGCATAAAGATGGCAGACTTAAGCAGCAAATATCTTGGGTTAACACTAAAAAACCCGTTAGTCCCTTCCGCATCGCCTCTTAGTAAAGATCTGGATAGCGCCAAACAACTGGAAGATGCAGGGGCTTCGGCATTGGTGATGCATTCTTTATTTGAAGAACGCATAGAAGCTGAATCCAGACAGCATGATCGTTTTTTTCATCAACAGGATATAGGTCATGCTGAAGCCTCCAGCTTTCATCCTACACCAATGGAAATCAGCAGTTATCAGGATCGTTATCTGGAACAATTACAACAACTAAAATCCCATCTCGACATCCCCATTATTGCCAGCCTGAATGGCACCAGTACCGATGGCTGGATTGAATATGGCAAAGCCATGCAACAGGCCGGAGCTGATGCTCTGGAGCTGAATGTGTATTTTATTGCCGCTGATATAGAAATGAGTAGCCAGCAAGTCGAAGAGCGTTATTTAAACTTGCTAACTCAATTGCGGGCTCATGTTTCCCTGCCCATCAACATGAAGCTATCCCCTCAATTCAGTGCCCCACTGCACTTTATTCGATGTTTAGAACAAGCGGGGGCCAATGGCGTCTCCCTATTCAACCGTTTTTATCAACCCGAGGTAGATCTTGAAACATTGCTGGTCACACCTAAAATTCATCTTTCCACACCAAACGAAGCTTTATTACGCATACGCTGGATTGCCTTGCTCTACGGTCAGGTAGATTTATCTTTATCCGTAACGGGTGGTTTTCATAGCGTAGACGATATAGTCAAAGCCCTGCTGGTCGGTGCTGATGTAACCCATTTATGCAGCGTACTATTAGAAAAAGGCCCGCAACAGCTAAAGCTTATTCACAATGATCTCAACGACTGGTTAGAGCAGCATGAATACGAATCTGTACAACAGCTTAAAGGCAGTATCAGTAAACAACATGCAATTAACCCCGCGGCCTTTGAAAGAACCAATTATATTGAAGTGCTGGATAGCTATATCCCTAGCCCAGGGGTATTAAGGTAAGGTACTTTCTAACTACTTTCCCCGATACTATTGACTTAGGAAGTGAGGCTTTAGCCTCGTCTATTTCAGGCGAGGCTAAAGCCTCACTTCCTAAGATCCCGTTCCTCCTTTTGTCTTAAAACAACAGTAAGACATAAATAGCTTCTCCGTGTACTTCGTGGTTGATATGTCACTAATAAGCTAGAATTGATTATTCTACTGAGGTTTTCCAGATACGTAGAGACGTAGCATGCTACGTCTCTACAAAATGACTGATTCTACGTTTTTAAACAAAAAGAGACAGGGTTAGGTACGAGTCTCAGATACTTTAGAGCGCCAGTAATGCAAGCTTCACACTCCATCTCGGTAAAGAATGTCTTGATCCAGATATTGAAGGTTTGTATAAAAAGTCTGAAGCTTGAATGAGAATACTTTCACAGTCTCTTTAGCCTCGTATGTTTCAGTTGATAGCAAATGAAGGCTAAAGCCTTCGCCCCACAATTAACCGCGGTGAGCTTGTCATTTAGCGCTTGTTAAACGCAGGTTCCTCATTCTGTTAACGGTGGCGACTAATTCATGCAGTCGTGGCATTGCCAGTGTGCCCATAATATAAGGAGTAAGGCAATCCAGGCCTTTTTGCTCTGCATCAGCTAATGCTTTAACCAAGCCCTTAACTATATCAATAGAGTCCATTTCATCATTGCTAAGCTGTAGATAAAAATAACGCATAAAATAACCTATAGCCGATAACTGAGCTGTATCAACCAGTTGTTCTATCTGAGACACATCAATGTCCAGCTGACCATAACGTAAAACTCTGCATTCTATCGCTTGAATTTTCTCTTTATCTCTTAGATATTCAGGACTTAAACACTGTGCCACTGGCAAACGCTGATAACTGGCTTTTATTTGCGGAAACTGTATGCCTTTGGGTATAGCATCATGCGCCAACGCCTTTGCCTCTTCAGTGACATCTTTGGGCTGATAATTATCCATCATAATCACCGTGTCAGCGACGGCAAAGAAATCACCTGAACCACCCATCACCAAAGTAACAGAGACGCCATTATCCTGTTTCAAATCACGGATGCGATGCAGCAAAGGGGTAATCGGTTCCTTCTCTTTAGAAACCAATGCCTGCATACGCTCATCTCGTATCATAAAATTAGTGGCCGAGGTATCTTCATCAATCAACAACAAGCGGCTATCAACAGCTAATGCCTCCATAATATTAGCGGCTTGAGAGGTACTGCCACTGGCATCCTGAGTGGAAAAGTGACGGGTATCCTTACCCTGGGGAAGGCGACTAATAAAAGGACTAATATCAACCTCAGTAATAGCCCGCCTGTCTTCCGCGCGTATTTTAACGGCACTAGAAAGGCTAACAACCTTTTCTCGTCCATCTCCAACTATATGATCATAGACCCCACGCTCCAGGGCATGTAGTAAAGTGGATTTACCATGAAAACCTCCTCCAACTATTAATGTCACGCCTTCTGGAATACCTAGCCCAGAAACTTCACCGCCATGGGGCTGCTTGAGTATGACGACTAAAGATTCTGGTGCTTTAAATGCAATGGCTTTTTCCAAGGGCCTATCATCAATACCACTGCATCGAGGTAAAAGCGCCCCATCTGCCACAAAGGCAACTAACTGCTGCTCAGATAATTGCTCTCGTAAGGCTTGCTGGTCCTCTACTGAATCAATATGTTGCTGCACCCTGTCCATATCTATTTTAAGCGGCTCCAGCGCAGTTGCCACAACGGCGGGTAGCTCCTCAAATAACATAATATTTGCCTGCCTGGCATTTACTCTACGCTTCTCTGCTGGTAGTGCTATCTGCATACGAAACTCAATTTCGTCCTTATCAATAAGCACCGCATTGCGTTCCAGAATCTCTTGTCCATAGGAGGCAATGGTCATTATTCCACTCATGCCATCCCCTCTATTTCCCTGTACTTGTTTTTTTATTGCATGGCTAAAGCTACGGCCAAGAAAATCCTCCAGTGCAATTTTTCTAGCCCGAGTATTAAATAATGATTCAGAAAACCAAATATCAGTTGCTTTAACAACAATACGGCAACGAGAGGGATAGGCAAAGGGGTCACCTTGTACATGATCAATTATCAACAAAAAACCTGGAAAGGTATAATTACCCAGGAGTTGCTTATATGCCTTATAGCCTTGAAGATCTATGGTATTCAATAAGCCTTGCAAGTTATTCATATCTAGTCCCCACTTTCTTGTAAAAACTGACAGTTACAGTAGCAAAATTTTATATGTTAGAGCTTCTATTGTATAGTCGATAAAAACGGCTATTCTTGCAAACCACTTAAAAACAGCTAAAGTTAAGCATAATCATTCATTTAACAATAAATACTAACAACTATTAACTGATGGCAATGATAGACGATCTTCAAGACCTTAGTACTGATGCCACTATTTTGCTTATTGTTGCCGAACAGATTGATCACATCAGAACATTACTTGAAGCAAACAATTATCAAAATGTGCAACACTGTACTAATGTCATAACTGCAAAGGAGCAATACCTTAAACTGTCTCCTGACCTGATCATTATCAGCCCTGTTGAAAATTTAACCACTCCAGAACTTAGCAAAAAAATAGAAACTTTTTGCGCTGCTGGCAACTTACCCCCCGTTCTTCTAATAAGTGAAGACCAACATAGCATTCCAGCCATTGATAAAGTAATAAAAGCCTTTATCAATCTACCTTTTAATGAAAATGAGTTTTTATTTCGTGTACATCACTTATTAACAGACTATCTTGCTGTTAAAGAACTCAACAGTTATAACAAATCAATCGTAAATGCCATTGAACAACGCAGTCAGGAACTTAAAGAATCGCAAATCGAAATTATCGAGTGTTTAGGTTATGCAGCTGAATTTCGTGACTCTGAAACAGGCATGCACACACTTCGCGTAGGTCATTATTCTCGATGTTTAGCGAAGGCTATGGGCATGAATGATAAAGAAGCCGAATCATTATTATATTCTGCCCCTATGCATGATGTCGGTAAGATAGGTATTCCTGATAGTATATTGCTAAAACCCGCTAGCTTAGACGACAGTGAGTGGAAAACCATGAAGCAACACACCACAATTGGTGAAAAAATATTAAGCAGGTCAAACAACAAGCTATTGCAGCAAGCCAGCATTATCGCCTTAAATCACCATGAAAAATGGGATGGTAGTGGTTATCCTCGCTCACTAAAAGGGAATGATATTCACCTTTATGGCCGCATAGTTGCCATTGTCGATGTTTTTGATGCTTTAACCATGGAGCGGCCCTATAAAAACGCATGGACTGTTGACAAAGCTATAGAGTTAATTAATTCCGAATCAGGCAAGCATTTTGATCCAACGATAGTTGAGTTGTTTAATAACAATCTGGAAGAAATCCTTAATATTAAACGTACGCATGCTGATCCTTCAGAAAATAACCTCCTCAATGAATACTTATCTCGCTAATAAAAACACAACGCTATTCCCGACTTAAATACTAGGTTATAATCCTTCTATTTTACCCGCCTTCTAAAATGACAACAACAGAACCCAAAATTGTTCTTATCGCCATTACCAAGCATGGTGCAGGACAGGTTAAATCATTAGCCGAAAAACTACCTGAAGCCGATATTGTTGTTTCTGAAAAGTTTGCCCCGTTAATGACAGGACTTAGTAATAATATACGCGCCTATTCAGGCCCTTTTCGTAACGAAATTGCCTCACTATTTACGGATTACGATCAACTGGTATTTCTAGTTTCCTTAGGTGCTGTTGTCCGTCTTATTGCGCCTTACTTAAAATCCAAAGATGAAGATCCTGGTGTTATTGTGGTTGATGATGCAGGTCAGTTTGTGATTCCTGTGCTTTCAGGTCATGTAGGTGGAGCCAATGCTTATGCTGAAAAAATTGCGGCATTAACTCAAGGTACCCC
>ENA-ORXI01002576-ORXI01002576.1-sediment-metagenome-genome-assembly--contig:-NODE-2576-length-12899-cov-37.294806_pt1 | contig 12899 bp, 9 predicted proteins | sample MGYA00237861_ERZ511468 | MGnify/ENA primary metagenome ERZ511468 (study PRJEB26299, sample SAMN06266213) | sediment metagenome | isolation source: Hudson Canyon methane seep mesocosm | place... | reverse complement strand
TGCTGGACGGTGAAGATATTTATGACAAGGCGGTTAATGTTGCCGATTTGCGTAGACGAGTAGGCATGGTATTTCAAAAACCCAATCCTTTTCCTAAATCAATTTATGAAAATGTTGCGTATGGTCTGAGAATCCAAGGGGTTAATGATCGCCGAACATTGGATGAAACGGTAGAAAAATCTTTGCGCGGTGCGGCTTTATGGGATGAAGTAAAAGACCGCTTACATGAGAATGCTTTAGGCATGTCGGGTGGTCAGCAGCAAAGGTTAGTGATCGCTCGAGCGATAGCAATAGAACCCGAAGTTATGTTATTAGATGAGCCAGCCTCTGCCTTGGATCCTATTTCAACCTTAAAAATTGAAGAATTGATTCATGAGCTGAAGGAAAAATATACCATTGTCATTGTGACACATAATATGCAACAGGCTGCCAGGGTCTCTGATTACACGGCATTTATGTATATGGGTGATTTAATTGAATATGGTGAAACCAATGAGTTATTTACCAACCCAACGAAAAAACAAACAGAAGATTATATTACCGGGCGTTACGGGTAGTGTAGGAGCGCCGCCCTCGGCGCGATTGATAATAGAATGACTTTAGAGAAAAAGGGTAGGTTTAATCGCGCCGAGGGCGGCGCTCCTACAGGTCAAAGTGTTTAAAGGCAAAAATAATGGAAAAGAGAGCAAGTGGACAACATATTTCTCATTTATTTGATGAGGAAATGGAAACCATACGAAATAAAGTATTGGCAATGGGGGGTATGGTTGAGCAGCAGATTGATTTGGCTGTTAAAGCCTATATGAATAGTGATCAGAATTTGGCTGAAAAAGTACTTCAATTGGATGAAGACGTTAATAATATGGAAATGGAAATTGACCATGAATGTATTCAGGTGATTGCAAAAAGGCAGCCAACGGCGATTGATCTTAGGATGTTGATTTCTATTATTAAGGCAAGTACTGATTTAGAACGTATTGGGGATGAGGCTTCTAGAATTGCAAAAATGGCTATTCGCCTGGATGCAACGGATTATTACCATGATCAGTACCACGAAATAAATCATTTGGTTGATGAAGTCAAAGGCATGCTTAGAGGGAGTCTTGATACCTTTGCTCGCATGGATGTTGAAAAAGTATTGGAAATAACGGGTAATGATGAAAAAGTCGATAGAGAGTATGCCAGTATTATCCGTCAGCTAATTACTAAAATGATGGAAGACCCAAGAAATATCACCCGAACCATTGATGTTTTGTGGACGGCGAGAGCATTGGAAAGGATTGCCGATCATGCCTGCAATTTGTGTGAACATGTGGTTTACATTGTTCAGGGTGAAGATGTCAGACACCTAAGTCATGACGAGTTAGAAAGTAAAATTAGCAAATGAATCAATTAAATCTACTTGTTGTTGAGGATGAGGATGCCATCAGAGAAATGTTGGTGATGGTATTAGAACAGGCAGGTTTGAATGTGATAGCGGTTGAGAGTGCAGAAAAAGCACAAAACTCACTGGCTGATAATGATATGCCTGATTTGGTTTTACTGGATTGGATGCTGCCGGGCATTAGTGGGGTTGAGTTAGCAAGGCGCTTAAAGCAAGATGAGTTATATAAGGATTTGCCTATTATCCTGCTGACAGCAAGAGGCGAAGAAGAAGACAAAGTCAGGGGGTTGGAAATTGGTGCGGATGATTATATGACTAAGCCTTTTTCACCTAAAGAATTGGTTGCACGTATTAAAGCAGTACTGAGGCGCAGTGGTAAGAAGGTTGAGGATGAGGTTTTAGAGATTAGTGATGTTGTTTTAGATGTCGGTAAGCATAGAATTACTATTACAGGTAAAAATGTAGTGGTCAGCCCTACAGAATTCAAGATGATGCATTTTTTTATGACGCATCAGGATAAAGTGTATAGCCGAACCCAATTGTTGGACCATGTTTGGGGGCGTAGTGCCTATATAGAAGAACGTACGGTTGATGTGCATATCCGGCGCTTACGCAAGATATTAAAAGAGTATGATCGAGATGAATTAATACAGACGGTCAGAGGGTTTGGCTACCGGTTTTCGGTCGTGTAAAGTGGATGGTTTTCTGGTTCCCATGCTCTGCGTGGGAATCCATACAAGGACGCTCCCGCGTTCCGAAACGCAGAGCGTTTCAAACTGCATTCCCACACCGAGCATGGGAACGAGGTGCTCCCCCATTAATAGAACATTGAAGGACTCATAAAATAATCATGAACCTATTGTGGCTTTGGCGAAAAGAATTAGCTTACTTAATACTATTTATTATTATTGCAGCGGTATTAAGCTATTTTGTTGGTTATTTTATGCACATGTTGGTGCTTATCTTAATAAGTGCACTAATCCATCAAGCGCTTTTGGTTTCAAAATTAGAGGCTTGGTTAGGCCGTGGAGCACCTGGAAAAGTGCCTGTGGGGTCTGGTATATGGGGCGATATTTTTTATCATTTTTTTCGCATAAAAAAAGCAGAAAAGAAACGTAAAAAAACGCTGGGTGGCATTATTGATAAGTTCCGAAAATCAACAGATGTTTTGCCAGATGCGGCAATAGTCATTGGTCAAAATGATGAAATAGAATGGTCTAATAAATTAGCAAAACTGGTTTTAGGAATTAAAAAATCAGACAGAGGGCAACGGGTTGATAACTTAATCCGGTCACCTGAATTTTCATCTTTTTTAAAGAATAGTGATAATAAGAAACGCACGTTTTCAATGCTGTCACCCGTTGACGCTAACATTATTTTACAGTTTAAAATGGTTGAATATGGTGTTAGCCAGCGATTGATTATTGCACAGGATATCACTCAGCAAAGAAATATGGAGTTGATGCGTAAAAACTTTGTTGATAATGTTTCTCATGAATTAAGAACACCTTTAACGGTATTGAAAGGCTATTTAGAAACATTGCATGACATGGATGATGGTCACTCTAAAATGTTAACTCAATCTATTGACCAGATGAATGGTCAAACAGAACGGATGCAATATTTGGTTGATGATTTATTGTTATTAGCACGGTTGGAGACCAAAAAGAATAAAAATGAATGTATTAATGTTCCTGAATTAATTAGAAAAATTTGTTTAGAAAGTAATATTATTGGTACTAATCAGAACCGGATACATTTGAATATTGAGACGGAGACTTGTATTTATGGGGTGGAGCATGATTTACGAAGTGCCTTTACCAACTTAATTATTAATGCTTTGAAGTATTCAAAACAGAATAAAGATATTCAGGTTTTCTGGAAATCGCATGAAGGCCAGATTTTTTTTGATGTGGTCGATTCAGGTGAAGGGATATCAGAAAGTGAAATACCTAAAATAACTAAACGTTTTTATCGGGTTGATGTTAAACGTTCAAAGAAAATGAGTGGCACAGGCTTAGGCTTGGCAATTGTAAAACATGTATTGTTAGGTCATCATGCAAGACTGGAAATTACCAGTAAACTTGGAGAAGGAAGCAGGTTTAGATGTGTTTTTCCACAATCAACAATTTGTGAAGATGCGGATGATAATGCTTGAAAAAACGTTATCTGTTGGTGCTTTCTTTATTATCAGTCAGTAATTGTTGAATTTGAGTGAGCATCTGATTGCTTTCTGAATAGAAAGTTTCATTAAAGCGTTGTTTATAAATATCTGTAAAATCAGCCAGTAGACGATTAAACTCATTTTTTGAAAATTGTTCCGATTGAATCAATTGGGCAACTTCAGATTCAGGCGTTGATATCTTTTTATTAAATTGACGTTCAAAGCTCAAGCCAATAGCACGATGTAATTTCTGGATGTGCTCTGCATCACCCTCCGCCAAGATAGAGGCAACCGTACTGTTAATGTCTTTTAATGGTTTGTTATGCTTTTTCTCATAAATACTTTCTAGATTTAAGCTTAACTCTTTAAGCTGTGATTCAGAAAGTGCTTGCTGATCTATAAGTGAATAAACATCTGTTAGGTTATGAGCTTTTTGTTCTGTTTTATTTGGTGAGCTAAGGCGATCAATGATATTGCTTGTTACTTGTAAGGTATCATTTTTAGCTTGCTGCTTTTTTTGAGCAGCAAATCTTGTCCAGTAATGACTAAAGTAAGGTAAATTCTTATCGTTAACAAATTGCTTTTTTATAATATCGGCTAAAGAAGAAAAGCCACAGCTGACAGATGAGTTGGGATAGGAAAGAACCACCGGCACTTGCTGAGTAATGGCCTTGTTGACACTCTCATCAGGTGCTAAATAGCCCAAGTAAGCGATATCAATTTTTAGATAGTTTTTAACCGCTTGTTGAAAGCGTTTGAATATAATTTGACTGGTTTTATAGTCTTTAACTTTATTAATCAGAATAAAGATGGATTGTTTTTTCCCTCTCACTAACAGCATTTTTAGTAAGGCAAACGAATCAGTTAGAGAGGTAGGTTCAGGCGTGATGACAATGACGCGATATTGTGCGGATGCAACAAAGTCGAGAACATTATTATCAATACCTGCGGCTGTATCAATCAGCAAATAATCAAACTGCTTTTCCAGCTGTTGAAGTGATGATGTGAGCAGCGATATTTGTTGATTATTAAGATTAGTACATTGTTTTATACCTGATGCCGCAGGAACAATGGAAACACCAGAGGAATGATGATAAATAATCTCATCCATGGTTTTTTGACCGTTTAAAACATGTTCAATAGTGTAAGGGGGGCTGACTCCCATTAAAATATTGATATTGGCTAAACCCGTATCGGCATCAAAGAGGCAAACCTTTTTATTCCGTGCAGCCAAGGACAGACCAAGGTTAGTGGAGATGTTAGTTTTACCTACGCCTCCTTTGCCACTAGTAAAAGCAATAACTGTTGCCATTGGTGAGTATTAGTAATCAGAATAAGGGGATATTATATACGTTTCACGAATAATAATCCGCACGTTAGTTGTTGATTGCTTTAGCTCTACTGGGGTCGACATCACAGGTTCTCCCGTATTCCGCAAGTTCTAGCCCTACAGTATTTTGACAATGCTAGGAAAAACTATCCATCAAATCAATGTTGATGGAGTACAAAAACATGTTTTTGTACTCCCATATGATATCTGCGGCCTATACTTTTCGCGCGGTTACGGCTACAGATATATAGCGGCTCCCTAAGTAAACACCTTTAATATCTCTTCAAATGCTTCATTAGTTTTATCAAAAATTGCGGACATGTTTTCTGTTGATAAACCTAAAGCGTTGAGGCTGTCGGTATGTTCGGTTAACTCATTTTTACTGTAAAAATCAGCAAGTCTAATGATGGAGGCGACTTTATTATGCGGTTCCTGAGTGTCTAAATAAGGGTGTAGACGGATACTTTCTGTAATGATTTCGGGGAGTTTCCATAGTTTAGTGAGTTCTGCCCCCGTTTGATAATGGTTGAAGCCAATAACACTTTCTTCAAGAGTTACCTCATCACTATTGGGTGAGAACTCCATTGATTGTTGCAGCATACTGATTTCTCTGCTCAATTCAGGTAAGCGTCGAAAGAACACCAGTTGACCAATATTATGTAGCATCCCGCATACAAAAATAGCCTCGCTAAATTCTTTTCCAAGTACCAGATCTATCTCTTGAGCTAATAAGGCACAGCGTAAACTTCTTGCCCAAAACTCGGCCATGGAAATGAATTCTCCGGGTAAGTCAGAGAACTTATCTACAACAATAGTACATAGCGTTAGTTGTTGTAGTTCTTTAGTACCAATAAGGGAGATGGCTCGGTCAATGGAGGAGATTTTAGAAGGGAAACCATAAAAGGCGCTATTAACAATCTTAAGTAATTTTAATGATAAAGCAGCATCCTTTTCGATAATGAAAGCGGCATCATCTAAAGATTTCCCCGGGTGTTCAATCACCTTTTGTAACTCAAAATAAATAGTGGGTGGAGATGATAACTGCAAGTCACCTCGGAATAGATCTGAAATACTTAGGTCATTTTGTAATGAGTTGAACATAACGTATCAATTAATAGTTTATTGAGTGAACTATAAAATAGCCTCATTTTTTAATTATAGTCGATTTCCTCCCTTTTTGAAGGGGCACAAATATCTCTCTTTAGAAAAGAGGGGTTTATTTAGTAAAATCTCCCCTAGCCCCTCTTTTCCAAAGAGGGGGCTGGATACTTACGAACGCTTACGAAATATATGGTCTATAATTTTAAGAAAAGTAATTTGGAGGTGAGTTATGTTTGAAGTCGGTCAGCGTTTTTTAGCAGAAAAAACCATCAATAATGAAAAGTGTTTTGTGGCGTTTTACCAAGAGCTTTGGATTACCCATATAGATGGAGATCAGGTTTCTTTTTATCTCCCGCGTAAGGATGGAACCGAAATAAAAGCGGTTTGTAGTAAAACTGTTTTTTTAGAGAATTTTATTTCGGATGAGTCTGGCCTGGCTAATGCCTATTATTCTGAACCACATGGCTTTACAGAAGAATATCCTAAAGATTTTTTGGTTGATGGGTAAACCATTCGTCAAAAGGCTGATATTCCTCTAGCCACTTTGGAAAAATATCAGCGGGCATTGGTCGAGAAATGCCATATCCTTGGACATTCGTACAACCTAACTCAATTAACTTAAGCCCGTGTTCTTTGGTTTCTACGCCTTCAGCAATGACTTCACGCTTAAATGTTTTAGATAATACGATGATACCTTCAACAATGGCACAGTCGCTTTTATCTGTGAGCATATCTCTGACAAAAGTCTGGTCAATCTTAATGGTATCTGCCGGTATTCGACGTAAGTGAGTGAGTGATGAATACCCCGTTCCAAAATCATCCAGTGCAATGCCGACACCTAAGTAATCTCGCAGTTTTTGGATGGTTGCGCTAATCGAATTAACATCACTTAAAATACTGCTTTCCAATATTTCCAGTTGTAAATATTCAGAATGAATATCGGGATATAGCGCTAAGGTGCTTTCCACTTGTTCAAAAAATCCTTCTCCTTGAAGATGTAGTGATGAAATATTAATACTGATTTTTAGATTGATGCCCTGTTCTTTCCATTGCTTGGTTTGTATAAAGGCTTGTTCCATAACCCAGTTGCCTACTTCAATTTCCAATTCTGTACCTTCAATATAAGGTAGAAAATCTAGCGGGGGAATTAAACCTTTTTCAGGGTGAATCCATCTGATTAGTGCTTCTGCTCCATAGACTTTTCCACTTTGCATATTGAGCTTGGGTTGATAATACAAGCAAAATTCATTGCGATTAAACGCCTCTTCAATTTCTTTTATCTGTACATGATGCTTTATTATTTTTTGTTCTTCCATGGCATCAAACAGGTGATAACGATTGCGACCTGCAAGCTTGGCCTGATACATTGCACTGTCTGCATGGCGGATTAGTGTGTCAGGATCGGCATTATCTAATGGATAAATAGTTAGACCACTACTTGCCGCTATAGTGATGGATTTTTTATTAATGACATAGGGCTGAGCAATTGCCTCATGTATCCGTATCATGGCCTGTTTGCATTGCTCGATTGAATTTACATTTCCTAACAGTAAAGTAAATTCGTCTCCTCCCAAACGGGAAGCGGTATCTTGCTCTCGAAGGTTTTCTTTAATGCGAATAGCGACTTCAATTAACACTTGATCGCCTATATCATGCCCATAGGTATCATTAACAGGTTTAAATTCATCAAGATCTATAAAACAGACAGCGAGCATAGTGTCTTCACGTTTACTGCGTGCGATGGCTTGTGCAAAACGGTCTGCAAATAAGGTACGGTTGGGCAATCCCGTGAGTACATCATAGTGCGCCATGTGCTCTAAAGTTTGTTGTTGCTTTTTAGCCAGAGTAATATCGGAAAATAAACCAACATAGTTGATCACTTTGTTTTTATCGTCTAATAAAGCAGAAATGGTTAATAATTCAGCATAAAGCTGACCAGTTTTTGAACGATTCCATATTTCCCCCTTCCAAGTCCCATGTGATTTTAATTCATCCCACATTTGAGCATAAAAGGATTTGCTTTGTTTGTCAGAGGACATAAAATTTGAATTTTGACCAATGGCATCTTCAGAGCTATAGCCGGTAATAAAGCAAAACCCTGGATTAACATCGACAATAATACCATTGGTATCTGTCAGCATAATCCCTTCGTGGGTATCGGTAAAAATACGTGTTGCAAACTGTAATTTTTCTTCTGCCAGTTTTCGTTCTAATTCTGTTGCTGCTCTAACTGCAAGGCTTTCCATTAACCTGGATGTGCTGGGGCGTTTTACGGCGACTTTGTCATCCAGTATTGCAATGATGCCCAAAGTTTCACCTGTAATAGACTTAAGATGTATGCCCGAATAACAAACGACTCCCATATCCACTAACAAGGTATCGTCAGGAAAAATCTCTTGCACATGGTCAGCGTAGATACAGGTGCCCTCAAGAGTGACTTTTTCGCAGGGTGTGCCTTTGAGTGGGTATGAAAAGTTATCAATAATGGCATCATCTGCCCATACGGCAATGGTTTCGGCAGTATCAGGTTTTTTGGGATCAATTTGAGAAATGAGTGCGTACTTTACGCCTTGGGAAATGGCTAATTGTTGAACAATTAATTGAAAAATGGACTGGGTGTCATGTCCTTTGGTTTCAGCTAATGTCTGTAGCACCATATCTATTCGTTGACGCTCGGTGATATCAAATACTACTGAAGCCGCTCCAATAATTCCCCCAGTTTCATCTTTGAGAGCGGTGTTATACCATTCACAACGAATAATATTGCCGTCTTTCGTTAAGTTATTATTAATATTTTTCTTGCCACCGCTATCTGAAATTAGGCTATTCCAAACCTCTGTTAAATGGACTCTTTCATTTTCAGGTATCAGTAAGTTAAAAATGGTCTGTCCTTTTATTTCATCTAAGGTGTAACCAAAGATATTTTCGGCTGCCTTGTTCCAGTTAACTACTTGTCCTTCGATATTCCACTCAATAGTTGCAACAGGGCTTTGTTCTCTATAAAGACGCAGGTGTTGTTCTTTCTGGCTAAGTTCTGCAGTTCTTTCTGTAACACGCTGTTCAAGCAACGTCTTTTCATGCTTTACTTGTTCGCGCATTAAATTGAACGAGATTGCTAACTGAGCTGTTTCCTTAACACCTTCGGGAATAAGCTTTTGTTCTTCTTCACCTAAAGCAATGGCTCTTGATTCATTAGTTAATTTAATAATAGGTTTGGAAATTGAACGACTAAAAACATAAGACAAATAAACTACAATAGATAATACAATCACTATCAGTAGTAGACTTAAGATCAAAAAAACATTTAGTTCTTTTAATGCTTCTTTACTATCCATTTTAATAACAAACCCTGCATTCAAAAAAGGTAGGTATCGGCGTACAGATAAAACCTCATGTTTAAATCTGTCTAAAGCAATATTGTGACCACTATTGCCTTTAAGTGCTTGTTGCATAGGCTGGCCGAAAGCTAAAAGGGGGCTGTTTTTTGAGTTTAAATGAACGGTTGCCTCTTTTTTGGTTATCAGAAAGTGTTGTTGGTTATATACGGTGGCAATATTTGACTCGCCCGTAACCCCCAAGCCGGTATTATCATTTATAACGGCTTTTAGTTGATCAATATCAATTTGAAAAGCAATAACCCCTGCTATTTGCTTATTGTCTAGAATAGGTAAGGCTATAAAAGAGGCGAGTTCCTGACTGGGTTCATAATAAGAAAATGGTGATAAAGAAGGTTCTTCTACCAAAAAAGCTTTATTCACTTGTTGGGCTAACTCACTGTTTTTATAAGCGCCTGTTTTAAGGTTGCTATATAAATCTTTTTCAGCTTTCAACGATAAAATAATATCTCTGTTAGGGGAGATAAGAAAGATATCGTAAAAACCATGTTCTAAAAAAGACTGAAAGTGTTTGCTATAAGTTTCTTGTAATTGGTGGTATTCAAGGCTTTGACTGGAACCTAAGTGATAACGCTCTGTTAAATGCTTTAGTGCTTTTAATGCAATCGGCGAATTTGCTACCAGTATGGTGTCTCCAAGGCGTTCTTCAATATAAGTATTTAGTTGGTTGGTTTTTTTATCAGCAATTAATGTTAATTTTGTAAATTCTTGTTCTTTATATGTTTTGTCGTAATAGTAGAGGTAAAAGCTGCTTAAGGAAAGGCTAGGTAATAGTGTAACCAGTAGCATCAATATAAGAATTTGCCTATTAATTGAGTGCCTTTTCATTGTTCTTGTCCAGTCTTAGACAGCTGAGCTACTATTTGTCGCCATTGCTTTTTACTTTGGTAGGAAGGGTAGGGCACGGGTCTGATAGGGACATCTGATTGCCAGACTGTATTCAACTGACCATTCTGTTGTACTTGTCCTATTCGTGCGGTTTTCCATAAGTGATGTGTGATCGGGTCAACGGAAACTACGCCACTTGGAGCATTGAAGCTTTCTGTTCCTATTACGTCTTTAATACGCAGAGCGTTAACTGATTGGGCATGCTCTACCGCTTTAGCCCATAAATAGACCCCGGTATAACTGGCTTCCATTGGGTCATTGATCAATGACTGCTCACCAAAACGCTTTTTGAAATTGGCTACAAAAATCTGATTTTCAGCTCGATCAATATTTTGGAAATAACTCCAGGATGCATAATGTCCTGACATCAATTCAGAACCAATTTGAGCGATTTCGACATTGCCTATACTGTATGAAATAACAGGGATATGCAGTGTTTGTTTTAACGCTTTAAAAAAAGCAATATTACTATCACCGTTAATGGTGTTCAATATAACATCGGGTTTCAGGCGGTCAATTTCATTAATTACATGAGATACGTCCGTAGAACCTAATGGCAGGTAGTGTTCAGCTAAGACTTGACCTTGCTGAAATGTAACTAAGTCTTTAATAATATGATTAGCGGTACGGGGATAAACATAGTCTGAACCCACTAAAAAGAAACGCTTACCTAAATGCTTAAAAGCCCAATTGATGCTGGGTGTTATTTGTTGATTGGGAGTAAGTCCTGTGTAGACAATATTAGGGGACTGTTCTAAACCTTCGTATTGAACGGGATAAAATAAAAGCTGCTGGTGTTTTTCAACAACGGGTTTAACCGCTTTTCGACAAGCAGAAGTCCAGCAGCCAAAAAGGACTGATACATGATCCTCTACAATTAATCTTTCTGCTTCTTTGGCAAATACGGCCGGGTTTGATTGTCCATCAACAATAATAGGAATAATTTTGTGCCCCAATACCCCGCCTTTATCATTTACCTCTTCAATCGCCAAAGTAATCGCGTCAACTAATGGTTTTTCACTAAATGCCATGGTGCCGGTAAGTGAATGAATAATACCCACCCGAACGGCTGGTTTTTCTATGCCACAGCTTTGCAGGATAGAAGCAGAAACCAGTACGGTACAGATAGTTAACAATAAGGCTTTAATTCTACTCATTAGGTCTTTGGCTTGGTTTATGTACTCTTTAGATTACAATTGAGATATTAACTGAATTTTAGACTACAGATGAATATTTATAAAGGTTCTCGAACATAGAAAAGCTGTTTTGTATCCCCTTGTTGCCACGCAGGATATTTTTTCATAATGGAAAGAAATAAACTGGATTCAATATGGTTGTTTAGCCAACGGTTGAGATGTTTATATTCGGAGGCTTGGAACCAGCTTAAATCAACATTAGCAAACTGTCTGATAAAAGGAAAAATGGCACTATCAGCTAAGGTACATTGCTCAGCACAAAGAAACGGCTGGTTGGATAGTCTTTGTTCCAGGTTAGCTAAGAATAATTCAGCTTTTTGTCTATAGTAGCGTTCTGACTGCTCAGGAAAGCGGTCGGCATATTTGTAACGGTCCAAATAATATTTAAACTCTTCATCATTAATAAAAATTAGCTGATTAATATCTTTAATTATAGTCTGGTCTAGCCAATTGTCTGGATCATTGTTACCAAGCGCCCATTTCATAATATCCAGACTTTCATCAATAACGGATCCATCAGATAAGTGTAAAACAGGTACGGTCGCTTTGGGTGATATATCCAGTAATTGTTGAGGTTTGTTTTTTAAAACTACTTCGCGTAGCTCAACGGTTGTATGAGACTGGATGATGGCTAGGCGAGCTCTCATTGCATAAGGGCAACGACGGAAGCTGTATAATATGGGCGGATCAATAGTCATAAAGTATTTTTATTCAGGTTTGGGTGGAATAGTTAACGGTGTTATAGGTAAATGCTAATGAAGTTAAATAATAAATCAAATATTGCAATAAGGTTGAACCTATTCACCTCCCCCTTTGAAAAAGGGGGATTGAGGGGGATTTATATAATAGAACCTTCCCTAAGCCCTATTTTCCAAAGAGGGATGCTTAATACTGTCATAAGGATTGTCATTCTTATGCTGATGGTGACACTTTTTGCATCTTGTTCCACAACGGTTCCGGGTATTAGTGAAGAAAAACTGGAAGAGATAGAATTAAATTATGGAGAAGATGCCCGGCAGCGGGTAGAGGATTGGCGTTATTTAATCGCTGATAATCAAGATGAAGCGGAACCGGAAAAATTACGACTGGTTAATGACTTTATTAATCGACTGCGCTTTGAAGATGATGATATTCATTGGCAGCTTCATGATTATTGGGCAACACCAATTGAAACCTTATCAACAAATGGAGGTGATTGTGAAGATTTTTCAATTGCCAAGTATTTTGGTTTAAATGAACTCGGCATTAAAGATCAATGTTTACGGTTAACTTATGTAAAAGCACTTTCAATCAATAAAGCGCATATGGTTTTAACCTACCAATGCGAGCGAAAAGATATCCCTTTAGTATTGGATAACCTAAATAAATTTATTTTACCCGCAGAGCAGAGAAAAGATTTGTTACCTGTGTATAGTTTTAATGCACAAGGTTTATGGATCGC